>Ga0182741_1000387_pt1 | contig 67792 bp, 72 predicted proteins | sample eDN5th37CBELigOP_FD_128874 | JGI IMG/M metagenome (GOLD analysis project Ga0182741, IMG submission 128874) | Enriched Organic Plus compost microbial communities from Emeryville, California, USA - eDNA 5th pass 37_C BE-Lig OP (version 2) (version 2) ...
GAGGGGCACCAGTATACCGGCGCGCGGCTGCTCGACCTGGTGCTGGCGCGCGGCTATCTGTGGGTGGAGTTCTTCTTCGCCCTCTCCGGCTTCATCCTCACCCATGTCTATGCCGGCCGCGTCCGGGAGCTCTGGACGCCGCGCGGCTATGGCGGCTTCCTTAAGGCGCGGCTGATCCGGCTCTATCCCCTGCATCTCTTCATGCTGCTGGCGCTTCTGGCGCTGATGCTGGCGGTGCGCGCGGCGGCGCAGATGGAGGGCTATGTTTCCTTCTACGACCGGCCCGCCTATCACCCTGACATGAGCCTGGAAGGCTTCATCGCCAGCCTCTTCCTGGTGCATGGCTGGGACACGCTGCCCAGGCTGACCTGGAACGGCGCCTCCTGGTTCGTCAGCGTCGAGTTCGCGCTCTGCCTGCTCTTTCCGTTCTTCATCCGCCTGCAGGACGGGCGCGCCTGGCGCGGGCTGGCGCTGGTGGCGGCGGGGGTGGGCGGGCTTCTGCTGCTGCTCGCCACCTCGCCGCACGGGCTGGACCTCACCTTCCACAAGGGCGTGCCACGTGGCATCGCCAATTTCGCCATCGGCGTGGGGATGGCGCGCCTCTTCCGCGAAGTCCGCCAGGACCGCATCCCCGTCTGGCTGCACAGCGCCCTGCAGGTGGGGCTGGTCGCCTTCCTGCTCTTCGTCTTCACCAACACCGGCTGGTCGCACACCGGGCGCGACATCCTCAGCGCGCTGGCGGTGCTGCTGCTGATCCCGGCGCTGGCCTTCGACAAGGGCGTGGTGGCCGATCTTCTGGCCTTGCGCGCGCCGCAGGCGCTGGGCGAATGGTCCTATGGCGTCTATCTGGGCCAGACCTTCTGGCTGCACCTGATCCGGGTGATCGAATACCGCTTCCATCCGCCGCCCGATACGCTGGTGCTGGGCGTGTCTTTCTCCAGCCTGATCGCCTGGGCGGAGCCGCTCTTCCTGCTGGCGGCCTGCACCCTGTGGGGGGCGCTGCTGGCGGAGCGGATCGAAAAGCCCGCCGCCCGCTGGCTGCGCATCCGGCTTGACCAGCCGCGCCGGGCGGCCCCACCCTCGGGTATTACATAGGGAGCATCGGCCCCGCGAAGTGTGAAGCGGTTCACGTCAGGCCGTGCGACCGTCAAACCATCAGGGAGCATCGGCCCCGCGAAGGGCGGTCCCTAGCGACAGCGTAGGGACGTTCGCGTCAGGCCGTGCGACCATCAAACAAGGAGTTTTCCCATGACCATTTCCTTCGCCGGTAAAGTCGCCATCGTGACGGGTGCCGGCGGCGGGCTGGGCCGCTGCCATGCGCTGGAACTGGCGCGCCGCGGCGCCAGGGTGGTGGTCAACGACCTGGGCGGGGCGCTGGACGGCAGCGGCGGCAATTCCGAGGCCAGCGAGAAGGTGGTGGCCGAGATCAAGGCGGCGGGGGGCGAGGCCATCGCCAACGGCGCCTCGGTGTCCGACGATGCGGGCGTGGCGCACCTGGTCAAACAGACCCTGGACGCCTTCGGGCGGATCGACATCCTGATCGCCAATGCGGGCATCCTGCGCGACAAGAGCTTCGGCAAGATGGAGCTGAAGGATTTCGAGGCGGTGATGGCGGTGCATCTGATGGGCACGGTCAAGCCCGCCAAGGCGGTGTGGCCCATCATGAAGGAGCAGGGTTACGGGCGGATCGTCGTCACCACCTCCTCCACCGGGCTTTACGGCAATTTCGGCCAGACCAATTACGGCGCGGCCAAGGCCTCGCTGATCGGGTTCATGAACTCGCTGAAGCTGGAAGGAGCCAAGGACAATATCCGCGTCAACGCCATATGCCCGGTGGCGGCCACCCGCATGACCGAGAATCTGCTGCCGCCCGCCATCCAGGAAATGCTCAAGCCCGAATATGTCTCCCCCGCGGTGGCGTATCTGGCGAGCGAGGAGGCGCCCACCGGAGTGATTCTCACCGCCGCGGCGGGCGTCTTCGCCGCCGCGCGGATCGAGGAGACGGACGGGGTCAATCTCGGCCATCAGGCGACGGCGGAGGACGTGGCGGCGCACTGGAACGAGATCGCCGACTGGGGAACCGCCAAGCCCTATGGCCAGGGCGGCGAGCAGAGCGCGAAGTTTCTGGCGCGATTGCAGGACAAGCCAGCACTCGGTTGAAGCAACTGGCGCGGTGTTTGCGGCCGGGATGGCCCTGCAAGGCCGGCTGGCGGCGGCGCAACGTCAGCCTGGGTGGCCCGCATGCGCGGACCATGACAGGTTGGGTTGCTGCGCGACCCGCGCAACATGAACAGCCCCTGAACTGCAACGGGCAGAAATAATTTTTTCCGCGCAAATGACGCTTGCGTGACGTGCGCGGGTGGATAATGCTTTGCCCATGGACGAACTCGCGCTGAGCGTCAGGCAAGCGCGGCCCGCAGATGCCGCAGACCTCGCGCGCATCTATATCGAGTCCTGGCACGATGCCTATGCGGGCATCCTTCCCCATTCCCTGCTCATCGCCATGTCGCACAAGGGTCAGGCCGCGCGCTGGCAGCAGACCATGCGCGGCCCCGGCGCCGTGCTGATCGCCGAGGACGCCAAATACGGTCCCATCGGTCTCGCCAGCCTGGGGCCTGCGCGCGACAAGGGCCTGGGCCTGGATGGCGAGGTCTATACCCTCTATGTCGATCCGGTCTTTACCGGCATGGGGGCGGGACGGCTGCTGCTGGCCGCCTCCTTCGCGGCGCTGGCCGAGAAGAAATACCGCTCCTGCGTGATCTGGGCCCATGCCCGCAACCATGCCTGCTATTTCTATGAGGCGATGGGCGGCAAGCGCGTCGGCACTCGCCTCACGCGGCTGATGGGCGAGGAGACGCCCGAAGTCGCCTTCGGCTGGAAGCGGCTTCTGGTCGGCGACAAGGTGCTGCGGTCTTAAGCACCTCTGTCATGGCCCGAGCTCCCTGTCATGGCCCGCAACTCGCGGGCCACCCAGACAGACAGTGGCAAGGTTCTACCAGATTATCTCGAATGCCTTGCGGCAACCGTGTGTATGACACCCTGGGTGGCCCGCATTCGCGGCCATGACAATTGTGCGGTGGTCTTCATCCCGCATGCGCGGGCCATGACGATTGTGTGCGCGGCCTCACCCGCGCGTGCATTGGCGGGCCGGGAGCTACAAATCCCGCGGGCGCACGAAATCCACCAGTTTGCCGCCGCAGGGTGACAGCTTCCTCCAGCTCGGAATGTCGAAATCCAGCACCGCCAGCGCGGCGGTGGGGAATTTCTCCTCCAGCAGGTCGTGGCGGTGCTGCTCCCTGGGCTTGACCGGCTCGCGCGCCAGGAGCGCGGCGCACTGCTCCAGCCCCGGATTGTGCCCGATGACCAGGAGCACATCCTCGGCATCGTCCGCATCCTGCACCAGCGCCACGATCCGCCCCGGCGGGGCGTGATAGAGCGTCTCCAGATAGGCGACCGGCGCCTCCGTCTCGCGCAGCACCGGCGCCGCGGTCTGGCGGGTGCGGGCGCTGGTCGAGCAGAGGATGCGGGCCGGGCGGTAGCCCTGCGCCGCCAGATAGCGCGCCATGGCGGCGGCATCCGCCTCTCCTCGCTCGGTCAGGCTGCGCTCATGGTCGTCCTGGTCGGGGGCGCCCGGCTCGGCCTTGGCATGTCGGAGCAGCAGAAGGCGTCGCATGGCCTTGCAAATCGCGCATAGGGGCGGAAAACCCTAGGCGCTTGACCCGCCCTGCGGCAAGCGTCACAAAACCCCTCTTTTCGCAAGGCATCCATGGCCACCAACAAAAAGCCCGGCAAATGGAGGAAGCGCACCCTGGCGGTGCGCGGCGGCACGGCGCGCTCGCCCTTCCAGGAGACCAGCGAGGCGCTGTTCCTCACCGCCGGCTATGCCTATGAGGAGGCCGCCGAGGCCGAGGCCCGCTTCAAGGGCGAGATCGGCGGCTATCAATATTCCCGCTTCGGCAATCCCACCGTCAGCATGTTCGAGGAGCGCATGGCGGCGCTGGAAGGCGCCCCTTGCGCCCGCGCCACCGCCAGCGGCATGGCGGCGGTGACGGCCTCCATGCTCTCGGTGCTCAAGACGGGCGACCATGTCGTGGCCGCCCGGGCGATGTTCGGCTCCTGCCGCTATGTGGTGGAAAGCATCCTGCCGCGCTTCGGCATCACCCACACGCTGGTGGACGGCGAGGACGCCGCCAACTGGGACAAGGCGGTGACCAGGCAGACGCGCCTCTTCTTCCTGGAGACGCCGTCCAACCCCACCCTCTCCATCATGGACATCAAGGCCATCGCCAGGACCGCCGAGGCCGCGGGCGCACTTCTGGTGGTGGACAACGCCTTCGCCAGCCCGGCCCTGCAGCGGCCGATGGAGTTCGGCGCCCATATCGTGGTGCATTCCACCACCAAATGGATCGACGGCCAGGGCCGGGCCCTGGGGGGCGCGGTGCTCTGCCGCCAGGATTTCCTGGACCAGCATCTGCAGCCTTTCATCCGCAACACCGGCCCCTCCATCAGCCCCTTCAATGCCTGGCTGCACCTCAAGAGCCTGGAGACGCTCGACCTGCGCATGAAGCAGCACAGCGAGAATGCCGCGCGGGTGGCCGACTTCCTGGCGGGCCACAAGAAGGTGACGCGGGTGCTCTATCCCTTCCGCCCCGACCATCCGCAGCACAATCTGGCGCGCGCCCAGATGGATTCGGGCGGCGGCGTGGTGACGTTCGAGGTGGCGGGCGGCAAGGCGGCGGCTTTCCGCCTGGCCAACGCGCTCGCGCTGATCGACATCTCCAACAATCTGGGCGACACCAAGAGCCTGATCACCCACCCGGAGACCACGACCCACCAGAAGGTGCCGCCCGAGGCGCGCGCGGCGCTGGGCATCACTCCGGGCCTGCTGCGCATCTCGGTCGGGCTGGAAGATGCCGAGGACATCTGCGGCGACCTGGAACAGGCGCTGAAAGTCGCCTGATGAGCGAGCACCGCATCGCCCTCAAATGGTTCAAGGGCGACGTGCCCTTCACCTACGAGACCTACCCGCGCAACCACACCGTCACCTTCAAGGACGGCCCGCCGCAGATCTTCTCCGCCGCGCCCGCCTATCATGGCGATCCCGCCAGGGGCGATCCGGAGGACATGCTGGTGGCGGCGCTCTCCTCCTGTCACATGCTCAGTTTCCTGGCCATCTGCGCCAGGAAACGCATCACCGTCGAAGCCTATGACGACGCGGCGGCGGGTGTGCTGGAGAAGGAAGGCGGGCGGCTCTGGATGACCCGGGTGACGCTGCGCCCCAAGGTGCGCGCCGATGCTGACGCCGCCACCTTGCGGGAAATTCACCATCTGGCCCATGAAGCCTGCTTCATCGCCAACTCGGTGAAGACGCAAGTCACGGTTGAACCCCGCTAGAACGCCACCTTCCGGCGCGGCAGGTTCCCGTTTTGCGCATTAAGGCTATTCCACAACTGCGCCGATACGTCGCTTGCGCCCGGGGAAACCCCGGCCCAATACTCGTCCCATGCACACCCGCAGCGACACCCGCAAGGCCGTCCAGCCCGAGTTCCACTATGAGCGCGAGACCCGCTCCATCAAGGTGGCGGTGAAGCCCGCCTATCTGGAAGACCAGTCGGACCCGGAGGATGACCGTTATGTGTGGTCCTATACGGTGACGATCGAGAATAATGGCGAGGAGCCGGTGCAGCTCATGTCGCGCTACTGGAACATCACCGACGCCCAGGGCCGGGTGCAGGAAGTGCGCGGCGCCGGCGTGGTGGGGGCGCAGCCGGTGATCGCGCCGGGCGAGAGCTTCCAGTACACCTCGGGCTGCCCGCTGCCGACCGCCTCCGGCCATATGGTGGGGCGCTATCAGATGATGAGCGCCTCGGGCGAGGCCTTCGAGGCCGAAATCCCGGCTTTCCTGCTGGAAAGCCCCTATGAGCGGCGCCAGATTCACTAGGCGCGCCGCCATCCATCCGCGCGGGCCGCGTTCCCCCTTTTATCTTGTGGTTGAAAGGGCCGCATTTCGGCGCGTTAATCCGTGTTCCTTCCAGCGGAACTCTCTCATGGCCCCCACCGATTACGGCAATCCCTGCGCCAAGACCGCGCCCGCCCGCCCCAGCCGCGAAGAGGCCGAGGCGGCGGTGCGCACCCTGCTGCGCTGGGCGGGCGACGATCCCGACCGCGAGGGCCTGGCCGACACGCCCGAGCGGGTGGCCAAGGCCTTCGAGGACTGGTTCAGCGGCTATGACCAGGACCCGGAGGCCTATCTGGCCCGCACCTTCGAGGAAGTGGCGGGCTATGACGACATGGTGATCCTCAAGGACATCCGCTTCGAGAGCCATTGCGAGCATCACCTGGCCCCCATCATCGGGCGGGTGCATGTCGGCTATCTGCCGACGCGGCGGGTGGTGGGCATTTCCAAGCTGGCGCGGGTGGTGGACGCCTTCGCCCGCCGCCTGCAGGTGCAGGAGAAGATGAACGCCCAGATCGCGCACTGCATCCAGAAGGTGCTGGAGCCCAAGGGCGTGGCGGTGGTGATCGAGGCGGCGCACCAGTGCATGACCACGCGCGGCGTGCACAAGCCCGGCGTCACCATGGTGACCTCGACCATGTTCGGGGCCTTCCGCGCCAATTCCGACACGCGGCGCGAGTTCCTGAACATGATCGGCAACCCGGCCTCGCGCGAAGACCGATGACGGGCGCCGCGGCCGACATGACGAAGGCGCTGATCGCCTTCGACACCACCAGCCGCGGCTCCAACCTGGCGCTGATAGACTTCGCGCAAGCGCTGATCGAGAAGGCGGGCGGGCGCTGCCGCCGCACCCATGACGCCACGGGCGCCAAGGCCAACCTGTTCGCCACCTTCGGGCCGGACGGCGATGGCGGCATCGTGCTGTCGGGCCATACCGATGTGGTGCCGGTGGACGGGCAGGCCTGGTCTTCCGATCCCTTCGATGCGGTGATCCGCGACGGCAGGCTGTTCGGCCGCGGCGCCTGCGACATGAAGGGCTTTCTGGGCGCGGCGCTGTCGCTGCTGCCCGACATCGCGGCGGCGAAGCTCATGCGCCCGCTGCACCTGGCGCTGTCCTATGACGAGGAAGTGGGCTGTGTCGGCGTCACGGGCCTCTTGGACGACCTCAAGGCGCAAGGGCTCAAGCCCGCGCTCGCCATCATCGGCGAGCCGACGCTGATGGCCATTGTGGGGGCACACAAGGGCGGGGCCAAGCTGGTGACGCGCTGCTGCGGGCGGGAAGGTCATTCCAGCGCCCCAGAGAAAGGCGCCAACGCCGTGATGATGGCGGGCGAGTTCGTGGCGCTGCTGGACAGCGTCTGGGGCGAATTGCGCCAGGACCCCGATGGGCGCTTCGACCCGCCCCATTCCACTGTGCAGGCCACTGTGATTGGCGGTGGGACGGCGGTGAACATCCTGGCGCGCGAGGCGGAGGTGACCTGGGAATATCGCTGCCTGCCCGACCGCGATCCGCAGAAGATTCTCGACCGGGTGGAGCAGCGCGCCATAGCGGAGATTTTGCCCAAATACCGTGCCCGTGCGGCGGAAGCGGCGTTCGAGACGCGCACGCATGCGGTCTATCCGGGCCTTCGGATGGACGAGGATTCGCCCGCCCTGCGGCTGGCGCGCGAGCTGACCGGCGCCAACCGGGTGGAGGCGGTCAGTTACGGCACCGAGGCCGGGCACTTCCAGGCCTATGGCATTCCGGCGGTGATCTGCGGTCCCGGCTCCATCGAGCAGGCGCACCGGGCGGACGAGTTCGTGGCGCTTTCCGAGCTGGACGCCTGCACGGCGTTCCTGCGCAAGGTGATCGCGAAGGCGACCACTTGACCGTCGTTCCCGCGAAAGCGGGAATCCAGAGATACCGGCGCAGCTTTTGAGGATAGGCCTGGATGCCCGCTTGCGCGGGCATGACAGGAACGGGTCAGGCCAGCGCCTCGGGACCGATCGCATGCACGGTCCCGCAGAACTCGCACGACGCGCGGATGATGCCGTCATCGTCCGCCAGCCCTTCGCGCTCTTCCGGCGAATAGCCTTTGAGGATGCGGGCGATGCGCGCGCCGTCGCAGTCGCAGCGGAAGACGATGGGTTCGGACGGATGCACCCGCACCTCGTCCTCATGGAACAGCCGCCAGAGCAGGGTTTCGGGCGCAAGCGCCGTGTCCACCAGTTCCAGGTCTTCCACCGTGCGAAGGATGAGGGAGAGCCGCTCCCAGTCGTCGGAGGTGATGGCCGCTTCCGGCGCCGCCTCGGGCGCGGCCTGCGGCGTCATCTGCAGCATCAGCCCGCCGCTGCGCCAGTGCGGCCCCCTGTCGCCCGCCACGAACAATGGCGCGGCGGCCAGGCGAATGGCGGTGGGCAACTGCTCCGACTGGGCGAAATAGGTCTCGGCCGACGGCGCGATGCCCTCGGGCGACAGCGCGACGATGCCCTGATAGGTGTTGCCGCCCAGGCGCGGCTCGATGGTGATGGCGAGCGCGCCCTGCCCCGCCAGCGCGGCGAAATTCTTCTCGGTGCGGGCGGCGAAGCGGTCCTTGTCCAGGCGGCCGAAGGCGCGCACGCCGCGCGGCTTCTCTTCGCTGGCGCCGTAATAGTCCACCGTCACCAGGTCGAGCGGCCCGTCCGACTTGGTCTGCATGGTCAGACGCCCGTCCAGCTTCAGCGCCGAGCCCAGGATGGCGGACAGCGCCAGCGCCTCGCCGGTGACGCGCGCCGCCTCTTCCGGCAGCACATGCGCGGAGAGCGCCCGGGTGGCGGCGGCGTCGAGCCGCACCAGACGGCCGCGCACGCCCGCCCTGGGAATGTCGAAGGGCAGGATGAAATCGCCATAGCTCGGTGTCTGGGACATTTTCGGAAATATGGCGATTAAGGGGATGATTTCAACCAACCCGGCAGGCCGCCCTCGTCCTTCGACGGGCTCACCCTTCGACAAGCTCAGGGTGAGGGGGTAATTCCAATTCCTCATACTGAGCTTGTCGAAGCATGAGGAAAGAGACGATAGGCCGATTGAGCAGCGTCAGCCTGGGTGGCCCGCATTCGCGGGCCATGACATCCAGCGTCAGGCCAGCGCCCAGGCCAGGATCGCCTTCTGGGCGTGAAGCCTGTTTTCCGCCTCGTCCCACACCACGCTCTGCGGCCCGTCGATCACCGCGTCGGTGACTTCGTCGCCGCGATGGGCGGGCAGGCAGTGCATGAAGAGCGCGTCCTTGGCCGCCAGGCCCATCAGCCGCTCATTGACCTGATAGGGCTTGAGCAGCATGCGCCGCTTGGTGGCGTTATCGTCGCCCATCGAAACCCAGGTGTCGGTCACGACACAGTCCGCATCCTTCACCGCCTTTTCCGGGTCGGTGCCGAAGCTGACGAGATCGCTGGAGGCCGCCCAGTCGCGCACTTCCTGGTCCACCGGCAGCTCGCGCGGCCCCGCAATGTCCAGCCGGAAGCCGAACTTCACCGCCGCATGAATCCACGAGGTGAGCACATTGTTGCCGTCGCCCGTCCAGGCCACCTTGGCGCCGGTGATGGGGCCGCGATGCTCCTCGAAGGTCTGCACATCGGCCATGATCTGGCAGGGATGGGACCATTTGGTCAGGCCGTTGATGACGGGGATGCTGGCATTGTGCGCCAGATCCTCCACCATCTCATGGTCCAGAAGGCGGATCATGATGGCGTCCACATAGCGCGAGATCACCCGCGCCGTGTCGGCGATGGTCTCCTCGCGCGCCAACTGCATCTCGCCCCCGGTCAGCATCAGGGTCGAGCCGCCGAGCTGCCGCGCCGCCATGTCGAAGCTGATGCGGGTGCGCGTGCTCTGCCGGTCGAAGATCATCGCCAGGGTGCGCCCCGTCAGCGGCTGGTCGTCATCGGCCATGCCCTTGGGGCGGCCATGGCGGCGGGCCTTGCGCGCCTTGGCGTCCTCGAGAATGGCGCGCAGCGTGGCGGCGTCATGATCGGAAAGATCGAGGAAATGCCGGGGACCGTTCTTCAGCGGAGCATTCATTGGGCCGCAACCTTCTGCTTTTCCATCGCCGCGGCGGCCTTTTCCAGCATGCCGACAGCCTCGCGCACTTCCGCTTCGCTGACCGTGAGCGGCGGCAGGATGCGCACCACATTCTCGCCCGCGCCGACGGTGAGCAGGCCTTCGGCCCGCGCGGCGTTGACGAAATCGCCCGCCGGGGGCTTGAGTTTCAGGCCCAGCATCAGGCCCCGGCCGCGCACCTCCTCGAAGACATCGGGATGCGCCGCCGCCAGGCCCGCCAACTGCTGGCGCAGGTAATTGCCGATATGCTGCACATGGTCGAGGAAGCCTTCCTCCAGCAGCATGCCGACGGCCTCGTTGCCCACGGCCATGCCCAAGGGATTGCCGCCATACGTGCTGCCATGCGTGCCCGCGGTCATGCCCTTGGCGGCCTCGGCCGTGGCCAGCACCGCGCCGATGGGAAAGCCGCCGCCGATGCCCTTGGCCGCGGCCAGGATGTCGGGGGTGACGCCCGCCCATTCATGGGCGAAGAACTTGCCGGTGCGGCCCGCGCCGCACTGGATCTCGTCGAAGATCAGAAGGATGCCCTTCTCATCCGCCAACCGGCGCAGGGCGCGCAGGAAATCGGGATCGGCGGCGCGCATGCCGCCTTCACCCTGGATCGGCTCGATCAGCAGCGCCGCGGTCTGGTCCGTGACCGCCGCCCGGGTGGCCTTCAGGTCGTTCAGCGGCACCTGATGGAAGCCTTCCAGCTTGGGGCCGAAGCCTTCCAGATATTTCGGGTTTCCGCCCGCCGAGATGGCCGCGATGGTGCGGCCATGGAAGGCGCCCTCGAAGGTGACGATGTGGAACCGCTCCGGGTTGCCGTTCACGAAATGGAACCGCCGCGCCATCTTGATGGCAAGCTCGATGGCCTCGGTCCCCGAATTGGTGAAGAACACCGTGTCGGCGAAGCTGCTGGCGACCAGCTTGCCCGCCAGCGCCTCCTGCCCCGGCACGCGATAGAGGTTGGAGGTATGCCAGACCTTGCCCGCCTGCTCGGTCAGCGCCCGGATCAGGCGCGGGTTCGCATGGCCGAAGGCGTTCACCGCCACGCCGGACCCGAAGTCCAGGTATCGCTTCCCATCCTCGGCGAACAGGTACGAGCCCTCGCCACGGACGAACGCGATGTCCGCCCGGTTATAGGTGGGAAGAACGGCGGGAAACAAAATGGCCTCCTCAGGGATGGGGGTGAGTCCCCGGAAAGCGGGGAGTTATCTGCCTTTGCCATGCCGGAGACAAGTAATGCCCGCATGACACCGGCCATGCGGAGTCTTGTGGACAAGGGGTTGGGTGCGGCCTGCAAGGCTTGTGCGGCGCACCGGGGGCGGTACGATATGTTGTGGGCTGGAACCTGCGGCGAGTCGCCGGGTGTGCCGCCCCGGAGGCCGTCCTAAAGGGAGCTTTTGGAACATGACACAGGCGAACTGGTCCGACGAGCGGGTGGAGCAGCTCAAATCCCTCTGGACCGAGGGCCTTTCCGCCAGCCAGATCGCCCGCGCCCTGGGCGGCGTCACCCGCAACGCGGTGATCGGCAAGGTGCACCGCCTGGGCCTGGCGGGGCGCGCCAGCCCCGCCCGCGCCGACCGGCCGCGCCTGCCTTCGGCACCCAAGGCCAGCACGCTGCGCAACGCCATGCCCGCCGCCCCGGTGGTGGAGGAGGATCCGCTCCAGCTCGAGGACGGCAATTTCGCCACGGTGCTGACCATCTCCGACCGCATGTGCCGCTGGCCGATCGGCGATCCCGCCGCCACCGAGTTCCATTTCTGCGGCCGCAGCCCCAAGGCGGGCTCGCCCTATTGCGAGGCCCATGCCCGCAAGGCCTATCAGCCGCAGCAGCAGCGCCGCGACAAGGACAAAGGCCGGATGGCGAGCTGATCGCTCACTTGTCATGCCCGCGCAAGCGGGCATCCAGGCCTTTTCGCAAAAACGCTGGATTCCCGCCAGCGCTTATCCTCCGGTGTGCTTGCGCGGCCGGGAGACGGGAATGACAATGCGGCATGACGCTTATCTATGATTTCTCCGCCCGCCTCCTGAACGGCGAGGAGGTTTCGCTCTCCCGCTGGCGCGGGTGCGTGCTTCTGATCGTCAACACCGCCAGCGCCTGCGGCTTCACCCCGCAATATGCGGGGCTGGAGGACTTGTACGAGCAGTTCGGCGATGACGGGCTTGTGGTGCTGGGCTTTCCCTGCAACCAGTTCGGCCAGCAGGAGCCGGGCGACGGCCGCCAGATCGCCGATTTCTGCGCCCGCAACTATCGCATCACCTTTCCGCTGTTCGAGAAGATCGAGGTCAACGGGCCCGACGCCCATCCGCTCTTCACTTGGTTGAAGAAGGAGAAGAGCGGGCTTCTGGGCACCGAATCCATCAAGTGGAACTTCACCAAATTCCTGGTGGACCGCGACGGCGCGGTGGTGGCGCGCTATGCGCCCCAGACCAAGCCGGAAGAGCTGGAAGCGCCGATCCGCAAGCTGTTGTGACGGGCGCCTCACGCTTCGTCTCTCGGCAGGCTCAAGAGAGGGCTCAGGTGAGGATTACTCGCTCTGCTTATAGAACAATCACCATGGCCGGGCTTGACCCGGCCATCCAGCTTTTCCGCAAAACGGCACGACGTTGGATGGGCGGCTCAAGGCCGCCCATGGAGATGCGAAATGGGCCTCGTTTTCTGCGGCCTCCCAGGCGCTCCGGCTTTCCTCGCCGCGGCCCCATCGCTATAGTCGCCGCCGGCGATCCGAACCCGGGTCGCAGGGGCTTGATAACCTCTCCGTAGGCGGCGTTTGTGCTGCCGCCAAAGCACTCCTCGATAGTTCGGGGAGGCGTACGCGTATGTTCAAGGCGAAAGCCCAAAGGCGTGCGCGGCTTTCCTACGGAAGCTTATCAACTCCCCGATTCATCGAAGGGGAGCGAGATGGCGCGCCTGACATTCGGAGGATGCCGCCCCAAGCCCGGCCAACCCTGCCCGCTCTGCGGCAACCCGGTGCGGCTGGTCGAGGGACTGAGCCTGATCCCAGGCGGCGTTCCCGAGGATTGGATCGTGTGCAGCGCCGCGCCCCGCTGCTGCTATAGCCGTCTCCATAAGCCGCCCAGAAAAAAGACGGCTTCGGCGGGATAGTCTGCCGGTCAGGGCAGCGTCTGAGGCATTTCCGCTACCGAGCCTAACCATTCGGCCTTCGCAAGCGGCACGACGCTGGATGGGCGGCTCAAGGCCGCCCATGGAGAGTTGGATAAAGCGAGCCGTTACGACGCCGCCTTGACCAGGGCGCTTTCGTCCAGCGAATAGCCCGCCGAGCGCACGGTGCGGATGGGGTCTTCGGTGCCCGGCAGGTTCAGCGCCTTGCGCAGGCGGCCGACATGCACATCCACGGTGCGCGCCTCGACATAGACATCGCTGCCCCAGACCGCGTCCAGCAACTGCTCGCGGGAGAAGACCCGGCCCGGATGCTGGATCAGATGGTCGAGCAGCCGGTACTCGGTGGGGCCCAGATGCACCTCCTGCCCGGCGCGGCGGACGCGATGGGCGGCGCGGTCCATCTCGATATCGCCCACCCGCACCACATCCTCGGCCAGCGAAGGGCGGATGCGCCGCAGCACGGCGCGCAGCCGCGCCAGCAATTCGGTCATCGAGAAGGGCTTGGTGAGATAATCGTCGGCGCCGGTGTCCAAGCCCCGGATGCGGTCCGATTCCTCGCCGCGCGCCGTCAGCATCAGGATGGGGACGTTGCGCGTCTCCTGCCGCCCGCGCAGGCGGCGGCAGACCTCGATGCCCGAAAGCTGCGGCATCATCCAGTCCAGGATGATGAGGTCGGGCTTCTCCTCGGCGGCGACCAGAAGCGCCTCCTCGCCGTCGCGCGCTTCCAGCACGCGGTAGCCCTCGCGCTCCAGATTGTAGCGCAGAAGGGTGATCAGGGCGCTCTCGTCCTCGGCGACCAGGATGGTGGGCTTGCTCATGCGGCGGGATTCCCGGAAGGCGTCTCTTTGTAGGGAATGGGGGTTTCGCTGGTGATGTCGGCCTTGGGCCGGGCGGTGTTCAGATGGTCGGCCTTGACCATGTGATAGACCACCTCGGCGATATTGGTGCAGTGGTCGCCGCTGCGCTCGATATTCTTGGCGACGAAGAGAAGATGGGTGCAGAGCCCGATGGTGCGCGGATCTTCCATCATGTAGGTGAGAAGCTCGCGGAACAGGCTGTTATAGACCTCGTCGATCTCGCCGTCGCGCCGCCACACCGCCTCGGCGGCGGCGGCGTCGCGGTCGGAGAAGGCGTCCAGCACCTGCTTGAGCTGGCCCATCGCCGCCTTGCCCATGCGGGCCAGCGACTGGATCAGGCGGATGGGCGGCTCGCGGTTCAGGACCAGCGCGCGCTTGGCGATGTTCTTGGCCAGGTCGCCGATGCGCTCCAGCTCGCCCGCGATCTTGATCGCCGCCAGCGTCTCGCGCAGATCCACCGCCATGGGCTGGCGCAGCGCCAGCAGCCGCACCGCGCGCTCCTCGATCTCGGCCTGCAGCGCGTCGATGCGCGCATCGCCCGAGACGGCGCTTTCCGCCGCCTGGCTGTCGCGGCGGGCGATGGCCTCGATGGCGGCGGCGAATTGCGCCTCGGCAAGCCCGCCCATCTGCGCCACCAGGCTGGAGAGGGTCTGAAGCTGCTCGTCAAAGGATTTGACGGTGTGATCGGTCATGGAAGGACTCACGAAGCGTTGCGGGAAGGGCTAAAGGCTGCGCACCAAGTCTATGCGACAGTTTTATAACACTTCCGTGACAGCCATGGGCGTCTCTGATTCCACAGGCTTTTCCGGCCCGGACGCCGGTGGGGCGGCGGGGATAAAGACGGTGAAGGTGCTGCCCTCGCCCGCCACGCTCTCGATGGCGAGCCGCCCATGGTGGCGGCTGGCGATGTGCTTGACGATGGCAAGGCCCAGCCCCGTGCCGCCGCGCTCGCGGCTGCGCTTGACGTCCACCCGGTAGAAACGCTCGGTCAGGCGCGGCAGGGCCTCGCGCGGGATGCCCTCGCCATCGTCGCGCACCGCCGCGAAGGCATGGCCGTTCTCGCGCCCCAGCGTGACGGCCACCTTGCCGCCGGGACGGCCATACTTGATGGCGTTGTGGATCAGGTTCTGGAACAACTGCACCAGCTCGTCGCGGTCGCCCAGTATCTCGGGCGCGTCCCCCGCCAGGGTGACGGTGATGTTGTCCTCCTCCGCCAGCGGCGCCAGCGCGGCGATGGCCTGGCGCAGGATCGGCTCCAGCGCCACGCGCTGGTCGGGCCGCACATGCTCGTTGAGCTCGATGCGGGTGAGCGAGAGCAGGTCGTCGATCAGCCGCCGCATCCGCGCCGCCTCGGCCGCCATGATGGCCAGGAAGCGCTCGCGCGCCTGCTCGTCGTCGCGGGCATGGCCGCGCAGCGTCTCGATGAAGCCCGACACCGCCGCCAGCGGCGTGCGCAGCTCATGGCTGGCATTGGCGACGAAGTCGGCGCGCATCTGCTCGCTGCGGCGCATGGCGGTGACGTCGTGCAGGAAGAGCGCCAGCATGCCGCCGTCTATGCGCGCGGCATAGGCCTCGTAATGGCGCTCGACATCGCCGGCGATGCTGAAGGCGGCGGTGACGGGCTCGTCGCTGGCCTGGGCCTGGGCGATGGCGTCCAAAAGCTCGGGATGGCGCAGCGCCCCGGTGACATGGCGGCGCTCCAGCCCCGGCCCCAGCGCCGCGCGCATGTCGCGGTTGGCGAGCAGGACGCGCTGGCCGCCGTCCAGCAGCATCACCGGCAGCGGCAGCCGCTCGAACAAGGCGCGCGTCTGGGGCGGCAGGAGCGAGAGCGGATCGTCCGGCCCCTTGGGCATGCGCGGCTGGGGCGGGGTGAAGGGCACCAGGCGCGTGACCAGAAGCGCCACGCCCGCCAGCGCCAGCACCGCCCAGAGCACGGCCATGCCCAGAAGCAGCGCCAGCACGGCCCCGGCCGCCAGGCCGGCGATCAGGGGCCAGAGGGCGGCGCGCGGATAGCGGAACGATTCCATCATCCCCGCCATCATAGCCCCGAATAAGACGCGGCGGTAACAGGCTAAAATATGACTGTCACGGTGAGCCGGTCGCTATAGGTTCCGCCGGGGACATACTGCCCCGCCGGCAGGCGGCCGAAGCCGGTGAAGCTGATCGCGCCCAGCGACAGCAGCCCGTCATAGCTGCGCTGCACCGAGCCGGCGCTGCCGTCGCCCCAGACGCTGCCGAAGCCGGGATCGGCATAGACATTGTAGAAAAGCTGGCTGCTCCCGCGCCTGAGATAGCGCGCGGCGGGCGTTGCGGCATTGCCCGCCGACAGCCGCACCTGAAAGTCGGGCAGAAGGTCCAGCGGCAGGGCGCAGCGGATGGTGACGGTGGTGTTGGCGGTCAGGCTGCCCCCCGGCGCGTAATTGCCGAAGCTGAGATTGGTGGCGCTGACCGTCATGGGGCTGAGGATGCTGCCGCAGAGCAGCGCCGCCGCCGGGCGGGTGCAGAGAATCCAGATCAGGACAATGGCGCTAATACGCAAGGTCGGGCTCCCGGAAGCAGGTGAGCGCGGGCGCTTCGCTGAGGCCCCGGGCCTCTTCGGGGGTAAGGAAGATGCGGCAGCGCTCCTTGCCCGCCTCGATCACCGCGCCGCGCGGGGCCTTGAGATCGGCGATGAAAAGCCGCCCATCATGGCCCAGCGCCTGCGCCTCGGCCTCGCCGTCGAAGATCACGCGCGCGCCCGCGGGCAGCGAAAGACCGCCGCGGCTCACCATGGCGAGCAGCGGGCGGCGCCTGGGCGGGGCCAGATCCACCAGCGCCGCGCCGCGCCGGGGCGGCGCCACCGTCATCGCCGCCGTCTCCACCACCGTGTCGAAGGGATAATCCAGCGGCTCGACCGCGATATGGTTGGGCGCCAGGGCGGCAAGGCCGGTGAGCAGCGCCCGTCCTTCCGCATCGCTCACCGCCACGGGACGGTTCTCGCGATAGATGCGGATGCCGGGCGCGCCGGTCTCGACCAGCGCCACCGCCTCGCCCGGATCGCGGGTGGCGAAAAGGCCGCCGCGCAAGGCGATCAGCGCCCCGCCGATATCGGCGCGCAGCGCGGCATGCCCGTCGGCCACCGCCACGCCGCCGCCCGCGCCGAACTGTTCGCCGACATAGCGCGCCTCGGCCTGGAGGCGCGCGCTCCTCGCGCTGCCGAGACCCAGGCGATAACCCAGGCCGCCATCGGGATCGGCGGGATTGTCATAGAGCGCCTGCACGACGGTGCCGCCCGCATCGCTGGCGGCGGAGAGGCTGGCAAGGCCGCGCGCGCCCACCGGCATGGCGAGCGCGATCTGCGCCCCCGCGTCCCGGGTGGCGAAGTCGTAGAGCGCCGTGGCGGCGAAGGAGAGGCCGCCCGGAAGCGCCAGCGACCAGGAGGCGTTGAGCAGCGACTGCGCCTGGCGCCCCGGGCGCTTCTCGCCGATCCAGGAGAAGGCGAGCACGCCCGCATTCTTCAAGTCGGCCGTGGCACCGGCCTGCAGCCGCCAGCGCGGCGGGGCGAAGCCGTCGAGCGAAGCCAGGTCGCGGAAGGCACCGTTGCCCGCCTGGCCCGCGCCGAAGAGATTGATCCGCCCCAGATTGAGCCGCGCCGACAGCGCCGCCATCAGGCCGGTGCCGTCGCCGCTGCTGCTGGCGGCGAGATGGGCGGCGATGAATCCAGGGCCCAGCCCCAGCGCGGCGCCGCCGCCCAGCAGCGCCAGGCGCGGCGCGGCTTCGCCGTGCGCCTCCAGCGTCAGGCCGACATCGAAGCCGCCGCGCCAGTCGGCGGACAGCATGGGATCGCGATAATCGAAGCTGCGAAGCCCGTAACCGGCGCGGCGGAAACCAGCATCGAAGGCGAAGGCTTCCCGTCCCGGCGCCAGCATCGCCTTGTCGAGGAAGAGCGAGAAGGTCTGGGTGCTCTCGCGCCCCAGCACGTCGCGCACCACCACCGTAGCTGCGCCGCCGCCGGTGAGAATGGGCAGGTTGCGCAGCTCGAAGGGGCCGGGCGCCACGTCCTGCTGCGCCAGCCGGGCCGCGCCGCTATAGACCTCGACCGTGGCGGGGACCTCGCTTTCACCGAAGAAGCTGGGCAGCGGCATGGTGACGAGGCCGGGGGCGAGCGAGAAATCGGTGGCGTATTGCAGCCCGGCGAAGCGCACGGCGCGGGCATGGGCGGGCGCGACGCTGATGGCATCGCCGATGGTCAGATGCGTCAGCGTCTCGGGCCGGTCGAGGGTGAGCGCCGTGTCCAGCCGCACGGCGCGGCCCAGGGCGCCGAAGCTGGCGAAGCCGTTGGCGAGGAAGCGGCGATTGCCGCCGAAGAGGTCCAACTCCAGGCCCGCCCCGCCCGTCAGCGTGCGCCCGGCGCGCGCGGCGTCGGCCAGGGTGGCGGACAGATCGTAGCGCAGGATCGCGCCCGTCTCGCTTATGGCAGGTGTGACGGCGGGCGCGGCACCCAGGTCGTAAAGCTGCCGCGGCAGCGCGGCGGGCGCGGCCACGAGCATCAGGCGCTGGTTGGCCTCGTCGATCGTGGCGCTGACGCCCGGCAGCTTGGTGAGGTCCACCGTCTCGCTCGGGGGCGCGGTAACGTTAATGCTCAGGGCCGCGAAGTCGGACGCCGGGATCAGAAGCGCCGCGCCATCGCGCGTCACCGGCAGCACCATTCCGGTCGCGGCGCCGTTGCGCCAGACTTCCAAGAGCAGCGGGGCGGCGCGCGCGGGGATCACCGCACAGCAGAAGATCAGCGCCGCCAGCGCGATGTCACGGCAGCGCATCGGCGTCGAGCGCGCGGCCGGAGAGCATGTCCTCGGCGGTCACGCGCAGCGAGGCGGCGCCCGCGACCGTGAAGGCGCGCTCGGCCCCCGCCAGCAGATAGAGCGGGCCGTCCGCCAGCGTCACCCCGCCCAGCCGCGCCGCGCGCAGCTTGACCGGCGCGCGGCCGGTATTGGCGACATGCAGGCGGATGGCGTCGCCCTCGCGCCGCGCCCGCCAGGCCAGCGACGGCGCGCCCAACTCGCCGACAAAAACCGGCACGGAGAATTGCAGCATCACCTTCACCCGTCCCGCATCGGCCTTGGGATCGGGCAGTTCGCTGACCAGAAGGCGATAGGCGCCGGGATGCCTGGCCAGAAGCCGCACGCTCTGGCGCACGCCGGGCGCGATGGTGACCAGCGGCGGGCTGGTGAGCAGCGCCGCGCTGGGCGTCAGCACGTCCTGCCCCTCCCGCTGCGACCAGTCCATCGGGCGGATTTCCACCGTCAGCGGCGCTGCGCCACGATTGGAGACATAGAGAAGGCCGGGCTTGCCCGGCTCCAGCCGCAGCAGGGTGGGCGCGACATCCATGGCGGTCGCCGGGCCTTGCGCCCGCGCGGGCGCGGCCAGCAGCAGGCCGCCGAGAAGAAGGAGCGCGCCACGCATCTCAATAGCTCACGGTGACGGTGATGCGGTCGCTGTAGCTGCCCGCGGCGACGAATTGCGAGGCCGGGATGCGGCCATAGACGGTGTGGGGCTGCGCCGCGCCGCTGCCGGTGCCCGCCACCCGCTGGGTGGCGCCGGTGCCGTCGCCCCAGATCGTGCTGTAGGCGCTGGAGGTGTAGAGGCCATAGGCGAGCTGGCCCGCGCCGCCATCGCTCATGGCACGCGCCGCCACCGCGCCGGTGGTGGTGCCGCCGTCCAGCGCGATGGTGTAGGCAAGGCTGGGCGTGCAGACGACCTGCAGCGTGGTGCTGGCGGTGACGGCGGTGCCCGAGCTGGGCGCGTAATTGCCGAAATTGAGGTCGCTGGCGGTGACGGCGCAATTGTCCAGCACCGTTGCGGTGACGTCGAACTGGCCCGTGGCCGTGCCCGCCAGGGCCGGGGCGGCGGCGGCCAAACCCGCCAGCAGCGCCGCGATCAGGGATTTGCGCATGGTGCCCACCCGCGTTTTCAACTTACACGTGTATCATTGCCCAGAACAACCTACCGATCGGTTAACGGCCCGGCCATGCTATAGGCGCTGCCATGCCCGACGCCCTGCCCTTTGTCCTGATGTCGCTCAGCCTGCTTCTGACGCCGGGCCCCACCAACACGCTGCTGGCGGTGGGCGGCGCGGCGGCGGGCCTTCGGCGCGCCTGGCCGCTGGTGCCCGCCGAGCTGGCCGGCTATTTCGCCGCCATCCATCTCTATGCCTTCCTGCTGGGGCCGCTGGTGCAGCAGTCGCCCCTGGCGCAGGGCGTGCTGCGCCTGGTGCTGGCGCTCTACATCTTCTGGCTGGCGGCGCGGCTCTGGCAGAGCGAGATGGCGCCGCTGCCGCACCAGACGGTGACACCGGCGCGCATCTTCCTGGTGACGCTGCTCAATCCCAAGGCGCTGGTCTTCACCTTCGTGGTGCTGCCGCCGCTGGCCGGGCAATGGGCCGCCGCCCTGCCCTGGCTCGGCGCGCTGGCGGCGATGATCCTTCTGGCCAGCGCAAGCTGGATCGGTCTGGGCGCCGCCATCGCGCGCGGCCGGATCCTGCGCCCGCACCTGATCCCGCGCACGGGTGCCATCGTGCTGGCGGGCTTTGCGCTGGTGATGCTGCTGGGTCTGGCGCGCCAGGGCTAGTCGGCGGCGGGGCGCGAGCGGCCCTGTTTCACCTGTGCCCGGCGCTTCTTGCCTTCCAGCCGCTTCGCCTTGCTGGCCTTGGGCACCTTCGTCTTGCGGCGCTTCCTGGGCGGGACCGAGGCCTTGGCGAGGATCGCGGCCAGGCGGGCGCGGGCGTCGGCGCGATTCTTCTCCTGCGTGGCGAAACGCTGCGCCTGGATGATGAGCTCACCCTTCTTGTTCAGCCGGCCGCTGAAGAGCAGCGACGCCCGCGCCAGTTCGGAGATGCTCCGGGAGCGGCGGACATCGAAGCGCAGCTCCACCGCCGTCGCCACCTTGTTGACATTCTGGCCGCCGGGACCGGAGGCGCGCACGAAGCGCTCGGTGATTTCGTCTTCCGGGATGGCGGGGCTTCTGGTGTCCGGCATGGTTTCCAGTATATGCAGGACGGGCTTTCCCACGCAAAGAGCGGTCATGGCACACGGCTTTTCCCCCGCGCGGCTGGCGCGCATCATGCCTTTCCTCCAGCGCGCCTGGCTGGACACCGGCGTGCTGCCGGGGGCGCAGCTTCTGATCTGGCGGCGGGGCGAGACGGTGCTGAACAAGGCCATCGGCGTGCGCGACCGGGTGCGCGAAACACCGATGGAGGAAGGCACCATCCATCGCATCTATTCCATGACCAAGCCGCTGACCAGCGTGGCGGCGCTGATGCTGCTGGAGGAAGGCGCCATCGCCCTGGACGATCCGGTGGGCCGCTTCATCCCGGCGCTGGCGGACGTTCCGGTGTTCGCGGGCGGGGCGCCGGGCGCTTTCCAGACGCGCCCGGCGGCGCGGCCCATGACGGTGCTGGACCTGATGCGCCATACCTCGGGCCTCACCTATGGCTTCCTCTATCGCACCGGCATCGACGCCGAATATCGCCGCCTCCGGATCGCCGAGCCCGACCTGGAAGGCGGCTTGCCGGAGATGATGCGCCTGCTGGCGGGCCTGCCGCTGGAATTCTCGCCCGGCGAGGCCTTCAACTATTCCGTCTCCACCGATGTCTTGGGGCATGTGGTGGAGATCGCGTCGGGCATGAGCCTGCGCCAATTCCTCCACACGCGCCTTCTGGGGCCGCTGGGCATGACCGACACCGATTTCTTTGTGCCCGAAGAGAAGCGCAAGCGCCTCGCCGCCTGCTACTGGTGGAAGGACGACCGGCTGGCGCTGTGGGACGACGGCCCCAAGACCATGCGCTATGCCGCGCCGCCCGCGCTGGAATCGGGCGGCGGCGGCCTTGCGGGCACGGCGGCGGACTATCTGCGCTTCGCCCGCATGCTGCTGAACAAGGGCGCGCTGGACGGTGTGCGCTATCTTTCGCCCAAGACCGTTTCGCTCATGACCATGAACCACCTGCCCGGCGGGGCGGAGATCGCCGAGCTGATGCCCGCCTCCGGCCTTTTCAACGAGACCGGCTATCGCGGCGTCGGCTTCGGGCTGGGCGTGGCGGTGATGCAGAATCTCTCCCACGCCGCCCTGCCCGGCACCATCGGTGAATATGGCTGGGGCGGGCTGGCGGGCACCTTCTTCTTCGTGGACCCGAAGGAAGAGATGATCGTGATCTTCATGACCCAGTTGATCGACAACCAGGCGCGGCGGATGCGGCTGCGCCGCGACCTGCGCACCTTGATTTACAGCGCCATGGAAGAGAGCGCCGCCTAGAGCATTTTCGCGTTTCTCCGAATCGCGAAAATGCTCTAGCTCCTTGTTTTGTCGCGGTTCCGGACGGAAAACCGTTGCACACTTTTCCTGGAACCGCTCTAGGCGAAGCGCGTCACCGGCACGCGGGCGCGGCCATAGACGCCGTCGCAGCCCGGCTCGGCGGTGAACTGGGACAGCAGCGGCTCGGTGGTCTCGGTATCGCCCAGGATCAGGACGCCGTCAGGCGCCAGCGTGTCGGCCATGCGCTCCAGCACCGAGGCCTTCACCGCGCGGTCGAAGTAAAGCAGCGCATTGCGGCAGAAGATCACGTCCAGATCGTCCAGCCAGCCGAAGGAATCCAGAAGGTTGAAGACGCGGAAATCCACCATGCGGCGCAGATGGTCGGTGACGCACCAATGATCGCCGCTGGGCCGGAACCAGCTTGCGCGCTGATCCTGGACCAGACCGCGCGCCATTTCGAGGGCGTCATAGCGGCCTTCCTCGGCGCGGGCCACCGCCTCGCGCGAGATGTCGGTGGCGATCAGGTCGATGGACCAGCCGCGCGCGGCCAGGCCCATGCCATCCAGGACCATGGCGATGGAATAGGCCTCCTGCCCGCTGGAGCAGGCGGCCGACCAGATGCGCAGCCGCTTTTCGGCGGCGCGCGCCTTCAAGAGCCTGGGCAGCAGCACGCTCTTGAAATGGGTGAAGACGGCGGCATCGCGGAAGAAGGAGGTTTCGTTGACCGTCATCGCCTCGGTGACGGCGGCGGCCAGGGTCTCGCGGCCCAGGCGCAGCTCCTTCACCAGCCCGCCCGCATCGCGGAAGCCGAAGCGGCGCATCACCGGGGCGAGGCGGCGCTCGACCAGGTCGAGCTTGGCGGGGGAGAGGACCAGGCCGGAGCGGCGCCGCAGCAGCCGGGCGAGAAAGGAGAAGTCCTCCGGCGACACGCGCGGCCCTACAGGCTGACGCCGATTTCGGAGAGCTTGGCGCGCACCGAGCCCCGGTCGAAGGGCTTCATCAGATATTCGTTGGCCCCGGCATGGATGACATGGGCGATCTCCTCGGCATCGCTCTCGGTGGTGCAGACCAGGATCACCGGGCGGTCGCCGCCCTGCTGGCCGCGCACGCTCTTGAGGAAATCCACGCCCTTCATGCTGGGCAGGTTGCCGTCGAACAGGATGATGTCGGGCATCTTCTCGCGGCAGGCGCGCAGGGCGGTCATGCCGTCCTCGGCCTCGGCGACGGCGAACTGCAATTCCTCGAAGATACGGCGGGCGACCGTGCGCAGCACGCGGCTGTCATCGACCACCAGGGCGTTCTTGACCATGGGTAGAATATTTCCCGGCTCGCGCCCCGGAAGCGGCGGCGCGAGATGGGCACAGCCTAGCGAGGGGTGGTAAAGATCGGATTACGGCGCGCTTAACGCATGCTGCGGGCCGCGGCCGTCAGCCCGCCATCAGCTCGACAAAGCCCTCGCCCTGCGTCAGCACCAGGCCGCCATTGACGGTGCGCGAGAGCTTGTGGGTGAGATAGGGCTGCACACCGCGCGCGTCCACGGCGCTGGCCAGGGGCTCGCCCTTGAGCAGGCGCTGCACATCCTCGGCGACGCGGATATGGGTGCCTTCGCCCCGGATGCGGAAGCCGGGCTGGGCGGGATCGGCCCCGATCCGCACCATGACCCTGCCGCCGCGCGGCAGGCAGTCGGCGGCCAGGAGCGTGGCGTTCATCAGGAGCTTGGCCCAGTCCTTGGCCCAGTAGACCGAGCCCGGCTGCCAGTCGAGGCTGGTCTTGCCGCCCGCCAGCAGGCCCGTGACCAGCCGCCCGATCTCGGCCAGGTCGAGCTCGGCCCCGGCCGAGCCCGCCGCGCCGAAGGCGATGCGCATGAACTGGATGCGGGCCAGGGCCTGTTCGGCGCTGGAGGTGACGAGGCGGATGGCGTCGGCGCGCATGTCGGCGTCGCGCTCATCTTCCAGCACTTCCATGCCGTTGACCACCGCGCCCAAAGGCCCGACAAGGTCGTGGCACACCCGGCTGACCAGAAGGGCGGCGAATTCGATCTCGGTCATGGGACCCTGCGGGGCGGGCTTGGGGTCGAAGGCCTGGGCAAACATGGCGGCGCCTTATGTCTTTGCAAATGGTAAAGACGCCGAAGCATCTTAAGGAATTCTTAATATGAGCGACGGCCCGCGCAAACCCCTTCTCGACCTGGCCCGGATCGCGGCCGCGGCGGGAACCGTGGTGATGCGCCATTACGCGGCGGGGGCGGCGGCGCGGCTCAAGGACGACCGCTCGCCCGTCACCGACGCCGATGAGGAGGCGGAAAGGCTGATCCTGGCGCGGCTCTCCGAAGCCTTTCCCGGCGTGCCGGTGGTGGCCGAGGAGATGATGGCGGCGGGGGCGGAGGTGGCGGCGGGCCCGCATTTCTTCCTGGTGGACCCGCTGGACGGCACGCGCGAATTCCTGTCCGGCAATGGCGAGTTCACGGTCAACATCGCCGAGGTGCGGGACGGCGTGCCGGTGACGGGCGTGGTCTATGCCCCGGCCAAGGACCGGCTGTTCGCGGGCGGGCTGGGGCTGGGCGCCTTCGAGATGGCGGGCGATCTTTCGGCCGCGCGCACGATCCGGGTGCGGCAGGCGCCTGCCGATGGCTGGGTGGCGGTGGGCAGCCGCCGCCACAATGACGAGAAGACCGCCGCCTATCTGAAGCGGTTTCCGGTGACGGATTTCATCAGCGCCGGGTCGTCGCTGAAATTCTGCCTGGTGGCGGCGGGCGAGGCCGACATCTATGCCCGCGCCGGGCGCACCATGGAATGGGACACGGCGGCGGGCCAGGCGGTGCTGATGGCGGCGGGCGGCAGCATGGCGCTGTGGGACGGCACGCCCTTCACCTATGGCAAGCCGGGCTTCGAGAATCCGGGCTTCGTGGCGCGGGGGCGGTAGGCACCGCCTCCCTCCCCTGTCATGCCCGCGAAAGCGGGCATGACAAAGATGGAAAGGACCGCGCGCTATCTGTCGTAATCGTGGCGCGAGGAATAGAACACCAGCGCCATCAATCCCGCGCCCAGCGCCACACTGACCACCACGCCCAGGACCAGAAACCCCCAGCCCCAGCCGCTCATGGCGACGCCGCCGATCGCCGACCAGATGTCAATGGCATAGACGATGGCGCCGATCAGCATCGCCACCAGCGCGATCAGGATGAACCAGCCGCCCGGTCCCAGTTTCTTGGGCTTTTGCTCCGTCATTTCCCGGCTCCTGGGTCCCCTGTGCGGCGTGCGGCGTGGGCAGAAGCCGCATGAAAGCATGTCAGTACAGGTGCGCAAGACGGCGCGCCCATGACGCAGGAAGATCGCCTCTTACGAAGACGCCCGAACCCGCAACACCGTTCCATCCGCGCCCGTCACCTGTAGCATGTCGCCATGCTTGGGCTGGGAGCCGTCCACCACGGCGGCGCTCCAGCGCGTGTCGTCCAGCAGGATGGCGCCGCGCCCTGCCACGAAATCCTCCGCCGCCATGCCCCGGCGCCCCAGATAGGTTTCCATGCGGGCATTGAGATAGTTGGGCGCCGTGGCCGCGGCCCGGCCGAAGCGGGAACGCTGCCACACGATGGTGGAAGCCACCGCCAGCACGCCGAAAAGGAAGATGCTGAAGACCCCGTCCAGGCCGGGAAAGACGAATTTCAGCGCCCCGATCAGCAGCGCGGCGATGCCCGGCCAGAGCAGATAGTTGGTGGGGGTGGCGATCTCCAGCGCCAGCAGCGCCACGCCGAAGGCCAGCCAGTGCCAAGCCACGAGCTGGTCGGCGAAGAGAAGCGCGTTCTCGAGGAAGCCCATGGCTCAGGTCCCCGCCGGGCGGGCGGGGCCGGTGGGCGGCACCGGCGTGCGGCGCGGCGTGGCCCCGCCGGGCGCCTGCGCCCCGATGGCGTCCTTGGTCATCTCGGCGATGCCCGCGATGGAGCCCAGCAGGCCCGCCGATTCCATCGGCACGATCACGAATTTCTGGTTGGGCGCGGACGCAAGCTGCGAGAAGGCGTCCACATATTTCTGGCCTAGGAAGTAGTTCAGCGCATTCACATTGCCCGCCTCGATGGCGTTGGAGACCATCTCGGTCGCCCGGGCCTCGGCTTCGGCCAGGCGCTCGCGCGCCTCGGCGTCGCGGAAGGCGGCTTCCTTGCGGCCCTCGGCTTCCAGGATCGCGGCCTGCTTGGCGCCTTCGGCGCGCAGGATCGCGCCCTGCTTCTCGCCATCGGCCTGGGTGACTTCGGCACGGCGGAAACGCTCGGCCTTCATCTGGCGCGCCATCGCCTCGGTGATGTCCACCGGCGGCGACAGGTCCTTGATCTCGATGCGCGTCACCTTCACGCCCCAGGGATGGGTGGCCTGGTCCACCACCGAGAGCAGGCGCTGGTTGATCTCGTCGCGCTTGGAGAGGACCTCGTCCAGGTCCATGGCGCCGATCACGGTGCGGGCGTTGGTCAGGCAGAGATTGGTGATGGCCGCTTCCAGATTGCCGACCTCATAGGCGGCCTTGGCGGCGTCCACCACCTGGAAGAAGGCGATGGCGTCGGCGGTGACGGTGGCGTTGTCACGGGTGATCACCACCTGGCTGGGGACCTCCAGCACCTCCTCCATCATGGAGAGCTTGCGCCCGATCCGGTCCACGAAGGGCACGATCAGGTTGAGGCCCGGCTTGAGCACATGGGTGAAGCGGCCGAAGCGCTCCACCGTCCATTCCCGCCCCTGCGGCACGGATTTGACGCCGGCGAAGATCACCACGATCGCCAGCACCAGGAACGCCAGTACGAATTCCATCATGGCCATGTGGCTTCCCCTTCCCTGCCCCGTTCTTCCATTAAAAATAGGTAGGGGCGGCGTCCGGCTCAAGGCGGCGGGGCCTTCGGCTGTAAAAATGCCGGAATTTGGGGAAGACTGCACCCTGACGGGGGGCGCTGATTCGGGCCAGGAGGCATCAATGTCGGACGAAAATCATCGCAAGGGCATGGACCGCAAGACATTCCTGGGCGGGCTGGCGGCCCTTTCCGCCCTGCCCGGCAGCGCGCTGGCGCAGCAGCAGCGGGACAGCCATCTGGTCTCCGACCTCAAATACACCGCCGACGAGATCACCCAGGCGGGGGCGGACTTTTTCGGCATCACCACCGAGGCGATGGCCAAGGGCGTGCAGCGGGTCTTCAGCGACCTGGGCCAGCCCGACGCCTATATCAAGGGCGATGAAGGCTCGGGCGCCTTCGTGGTGGGGCTGCGCTATGGCTCGGGCTGGCTGATCCGCAAGAACCGCGATCCGCTGCAGGTCTATTGGCGCGGGCCGTCGGTGGGCTTCGACGCGGGCGGCAACGCCTCCAAGGCCTTCACCCTGGTCTACAATCTGCGCGAGGACCGCCGTCTGTTCCAGCGCTTCCCCGGCGTGGAGGGCAGCTTCTACATGGTGGCCGGGCTGGGCATCAATTACATGCGCTCCGGCGGGGTGACGCTGGCGCCGATGCGCACCGGCGTCGGCCTGCGCGCGGGCGTCAATGCGCATTACCAGGTCTATTCCGACCGGCGCGACTGGTTCCCGCTCTAGGCGCTATCGCACCGCGCCATTCTGCTCCGTCGCGGCGGGGTGCGCCTCATAGCGCGCCACGGTTTCGCTGCTGCGGCCCTGGATCAGGCTGACCGCCACCAGCGTCAGCAGGAGAAGCCCGAGCCCGGCCGCCAGCAGGCCAATGGATGTCTTCGCACGCATGGAACTTGCCCGTCATGATCGTTACAGGCTGATAACGATCCGGCGCCCCCGCCTGTTGCAGCGGATGTGACAAGCAACTTTTGCAACCTGTGGAGCCGCGAAGGCCCTTCGCTCATTTCCTCAAGTCAGTCAGGGAGGCCGTCATGGCGGACACCAACCGCAATATCGGCAGCGGCGAGGACAAGCCGGATACACCGGCGCGCCGCGCACGTCCGGGCCTTGCCACGCGGGTGCTGGAGAAGATGACCCAGGTGCTCGATCCGGAGCCGGAGAGCGAAAAACGCCCGGACCGCGAAACCCCGCCGCCGCCCGTCTGAGCCCGTCAGGCGGGCGCGGCCGCCGTATCCTTGCTGTCCTTCTCGCCGCCGCCGGTGCGCCCGCCCACCGCGGGCATGAACAGCAGCAGCATCGAGGCGACATAGATCGAGGAGAAAGTGCCCACCACGATGCCGATCAGGATCGGCAGGCTGAAATTCAGCAGCACCGCCCCGCCGAACAGGAGCGGGATCACCGCCAGCGCGGTCGAGCCCGACACCAGGATGGTGCGGGTAAGGATCTGGTTGGTGGACAGGTTGATCAGGTCGGCCAGGCTCATGCGCTTGTACTTGCGCCGATTCTCGCGGATGCGGTCGAACACCACCACCGTGTCGTTGATCGAATAGCCCGCCAGCAGCAGCAGCGCCGCCACGGTGTTGAGGTTGAACTCCCACTGGAAGAAGGAATAGAAGCCCGCGGTCACCAGCACGTCATGGCCGGTGGCCACCAGCGCCGCCACGCCATACTGCCATTCGAAGCGGAACCAGACCCAGACCGCGATCATCACCACCGCCAGCACCGTGGCCCAGACGCCGTCGCGGAAGAGTTCGCCCGAAACCTTGGGGCCGATCATCTCGGTGTTGCTGAAGGTATAAAAGCTGCCCAGCTTGTCGCGGATCGCCTGCACCACCGCCTGGTTGGCCTTGTTGACGTCGGCGCCTTCGGCCACCTGGGGCTGCACGCGGATCACCGCGCAGCTTCCCGGCGGGTTGTCGCAGGCGCCGCCGCCGAAGGTCGAGATCACCGGATGGCCGAAGCCCAGCGACTCCACGTCGGAGCGCATCTGGGCGAGGTCGATGGTCTGCTTGGCGCGCACTTCCACCTGCGCGCCGCCGGTGAAGTCCAGGCCCAGGTTGAAGCCCATCGTGGCTATGGCCACCACCGCCGCAAGGGTCAGGAACGAATCCACCCCGATCGCCCACCAGCGCCACCGCACGAAGTCCAGACTGGTGGCTTCGGGAAGAAATCGCAGCAGGGGCATGGGTCGTATCTCGCCTGGGCGCGTCAGAAATTGCGGAAAATGCCGGATTATCCCCGCCGAAGGGCGGGAATATCCGGCTTTTTAAAGCATCGGGAAGAAAGGGCAAGGCGGCCGGGCCGCCCCGGTCGCCCCTTCGGCTATTGCGGGATCGGCACCGCCACGCCATTGGCCTTCCAGATCGCCTGCGCCTCCGGGCTGACCAGGAAAGCCAGGAAGTCGCGGGCCGTATCGGGATTGGCGGCCTTGGCGAGAATGCCACCACCGAAATCGATCTTCAGCCCCAGCGCGGCGGGCACTTCGGCGGCCACCTTCACGCCCGGCGCCACCAACTGTTCCGGCACCACGCTGACCACGTAATCGGCGTCGGCGCGCTTGGCGAGCTGCATCGCCGAATTGCCGGGCACAGGGACCTGGCGCACGCTTTCATAGCCGGGGCGGTCCAGCACCTCCTTCACCATGCGGCCATTGAGGCTGGAGGCGGGATCGTTGATCAGCACCGTCTTGCCCGCAAGGACAGCTTTGAAGGCGGCCTCGTCGGGAATGGCCGGGGCCGCGGCATCTTCCTTCACGCCCAGGCTGAACAGCACGCGGCCCACATTCTGCGTGGTGCCGGGGCGGAATTTGGCGGCATGGGTGGCGAAATCGCCCACCGGCAGGATCACCAGATCGGCCTGCACCGTATCCATCGCGGTGACGATGGCACCCAGCGGCCCCAGCGGCGCCGCCAGCTTGACGGTGTTGCCGGTCTTCCGGCTCCAGGCGTCGATCACTTTCTGGAAGCCGCCTCCGACCAGGCCGACGCTGAGGATGCTGACCTCCGCCGCCTGCGCGGTGGCGCAGCCGCCCAGCATGGGCGCAAGCGCCAGGGTGATCGCCAATATCATCTTGCGCATCGCATTCCTCCGGGCTGTCTGTTTTGCGGAAAGCTTAGCGCGTTACTCCGGCAAAACAAAAGGCCGGAAGCGGCGCCGCTTCCGGCCCGGTCTTTGACAACCCCTCCGACCTTCGCTGGCGACGCGCGCCCGGAACATTCGGGCGCGCTGCCAGCAAAGTTCGGCGGACGAAAGGTCCGTGCTTACCAGATCACCGAGACATACTTGGCCTCGCAGAACTCGATCAGGCCGTGATGGCTGCCCTCGCGGCCCAGGCCCGAGGCCTTGACGCCGCCGAAGGGCGCCGCCGGGTCCGACATGATGCCGCGATTGAGGCCGATCATGCCCGCCTCGATCTTCTCGCAAAGCTGGAAGCCGCGCTTGAGATCCTGGGTGTAGAGATAGGCGGCCAGGCCGTATTCGGTGTCGTTGGCCTTGGCGATGACTTCGTCCTCATCCTCGAAGGCCTGCAGCGACACCACGGGGCCGAAAATCTCTTCCTTGATCATGTCGGCATTGTCCGGCACGTCCGCCAGCACCGTCGGCGGATAATAGAAGCCGGGGCGGTTGAGGCGCTGGCCGCCCAGGAGCAGCTTGGCGCCCTTGGCCACCGCATCGTCCACCAGCTCGGCGATCTTGGCCACCGACTTCTCGTTGACCATCGGGCCCAGGGTCGATTCGGGGTCCACCGCATCGCCCAGCTTGATCTTGGACATGCGCTCGACGATGCCGTCGGTGAAGGGCTTGTAGAGGTCCTTGTGGACATAGAAGCGGTTGGCGGCGGTGCAGGCCTCGCCCGAATTGCGCATCTTGGCCAGCATGGCGCCGTCCAGGGCCGCGTTGAGGTCGGCGTCCTTGCAGACGATGAAGGGCGCGTTGCCGCCCAGCTCCATGGACGAGGAGATCACCTGGTCGGCCGCTTCCTTGAGCAGCGCCACGCCCACCGGGGTCGAGCCAGTGAACGACACCTTGCGCACCCGCGGATCGTGCAGGATGGTCTTGGAGAGCACGCTGGCCTTGGAAGTGGTCAGCACATTCACCACGCCCGGCGGCACGCCGCAGTCATGCAGGATCTGCGCGACGGCGAAGGCGGTGAGCGGCGTCTCGGTGGCGGGCTTGCAGATCACGGTGCAGCCGGCGGCCAGCGCCGGGGCGATCTTGCGGGTGGCCATCGCCGCCGGATAGTTCCAGGGCGTGATCAGCAGCGAGATGCCGATGGGCTGGTACTGCACCATGATGCGCGCGCCGCTGGCCGGGGCCATCTGCACCTCGCCCAGCACATGGCAGGTCTCTTCCGCGTACCAGCGGAAGAATTCGGCGGCATAGAGGACCTCGCTGCGCGAATCCGGCAGCGCCTTGCCGTTCTCCAGGCTGATCAGATAGGTCAGCCATTCGATGTTCTCGACCATCTTCTCATAGCATTTGCGCAGGATTTCGGCGCGCTGGCGGGGCGTGGTCGCCGCCCAGCCGGGCGCGGCCTTGTCGGCGGCTTCCACCGCCGCCAGGGCGTCGCTGGCGTCGCAATCGGCGACGTCGGTGATCTTCTCGCCATTGGACGGGTTGAAGACATCCACCCGCTTCCCGGTGCCGGATTCCACCCATTTGCCGCCGATCCACAGATCGGTGGGAATCGGGAAGGGCTTGGGGCCGGTCTTGGGGGCGGGGATGGTCAGGGTATTGGTCATTTTTCTCTCTAGGGCGGTTGTGAGGCGCCCTCATGCTCCGACAGCTCAGCATGAGGGCTGTGCAGAAAACGCCTCACCCTGAGCACGTCGAAGGGTGAGGCGCGTGTGGCTTATGAGGCGATGGAAGCCCGGTCGCCCGAATAGGCGGCGCGGGTGATCGCCTTGATGGCGTCCAGGTCCAGCTTGCGCGGGTTGTTGTTGACCAGGCGCGCGGCGCCGATGGCGCTTTCGGCGGTCCAGTCCTGCTTGTCCTCCGGCAGGCCCAGATCCTTCAGCGTCACCGGGATGCCGATGTCCTTCAGCAGCTTGGCCACCTCGTCGATCAGCTTGCGCGACAATTCCTCGTCGGTGCCGGTCAGGCCGATGGCGCGGCCGATCTCGGCGAAGGCCGCGACGCAGGAGGGGCGGTTGAACTCCATCACATAGGGCATCAGCAGCGCCACGCCCATGCCGTGCGGGGTGTGCGTCTCGTTGCCCACCGGATACTGGATGGCGTGGGCGGCGGCGGTGCCCGCCGTGCCGAAGGCGCAGCCCGCGGCCAGCGAGGCCAGCATCATCTCCTCGCGCGCCTGGATGTTCTTGCCGTCCTTCACCGCCGTGCGCAGGCTGCGGAAGATGTTCTTCAGCGCCAGCAGGCCGAACACGTCGGACAGCGCATTCTTGCCGACAAAGACGTTCTTCACCGTGAGGTCGGGCGTCACCTCGCGCCGGGCGGCGGTGAAGCTCTCGATGGCATGGGTGAGCGCGTCGGCGCCCGAGACGGCGGTGAGGCCCGGCGGACAGGTCAGCGTCAGCTCGGGATCGCATACCGCCGCGCGCGGGATCAGATAGGGCGAGGAGATGCCGACCTTGGTGCCGCGCTCGGTGTCGGCGATCACCGCCACCGGCGTCACCTCCGAGCCGGTGCCCGAGGTGGTGGGCACCGCGATCACCGGCGCGACGGGACCGGGAATCTTGTTCTCGCCATAGTAATCGCGCAGCGAGCCGCCATGGCGGAGCAGCACCGCCACGCATTTGGCCATGTCCATGCAGGAGCCGCCCCCGATGCCCAGCACCACGTCGGGGTTGAGGTCCTTGAATTCCGCGACGCAGGCGGTGATGCCCGCCATCGGCAGGTCGGGCTCGGTGCGGTCATAGACCTTCACCTCCACGCCGTTGGCGCGGATGTCCTCGACCATGGCCTTGAATTCCGCGTCCTGGCCCATGCGGGCATCGGTGCAGACCAGCGCGCGCGTGGCCGTCTGGGCGGTCATCAGGCCCAGACCCTTGCGCTGGCCGGAGCCGAACACCACCGAGGCGGGCAGGCGCAGCGCGCCGAAGATATTTGTCATGGCTTTCCTTCCTTAAAAGATTCCGTGTCCAGCTTCTGGAGGTCTTCCCACAGGCCGTCATCCAGGAAGACGCCCTGCGCGCCGGATCTGTCGCGGGCCGCGTGCGCGCGGTCGCCGGGGATCAGCACCGGGCGGCCCGGCGCCATTGGAGGCGATGCGCGCACCTCAGTCAAATAATGCGTCACCAGCGCTTTTGCAGCCTCCGCGTGCGGCGGCGCGATGACGATGAAGAGGTCGCCCTTGTTGCTGGGGTGCTGCGAATCCAGGGTGCCTTTCACCGCCGTGCCGATGGCCGATTCCGCCAGCGACGCCACCAGCACCTCGAAGGCCAGGCCCAGGGCATAGCCCTTGGCGCCGCCGAAGGGCGCCAGGGCGCCGTCCTTGGCGGCTTCGGCGTCGGTGGTGGGATTGCCCTGCGCATCCAGCGCCCAGCCTTCGGGGATGGGCGCGCCGCGATTGGCGTGGTCGTGAATCTTGCCCATCGAGACCAGGCTGGTGGCCATGTCCAGCACCAGCGGTTCGGGATCGGCGGGCACGCCGATGGCAATGGGGTTGGTGCCGATCATCGCCTTGCGCCCGCCATAGGGATGGACCAGCGCCTCGCTGATGGTGAGGCAGATGGCGGTCAGGCCCTGACGGGAGACATGATCGGCATAAAAGGCCAGCGCCCCCAGATGGTTGGCGTTGCGGATGGCGGCGATGGCGATGCCGTTCCGGCGGGCGCGCGCAACCACCGCATCCAGCGCCGCCAGCGCCACCACGGGCCCCAGGCCCTGGCGTCCGTCCACGGCCAGGAAGCCGGGGGCGGTCCAGTCCTGCCGCCCGGTCTCACCCGCGACGGCAAGGCCCGCATTCAGCCGCTCGATCACCCGGCGCAGGCGCAGCAGGCCATGGCTGGGAATGCCGCGCATTTCCGCGCCGATGAACAGATCGGCCTGGATGCGCGCATGGGCCCCCGGGACACCGTGCCGGGTGAGGACACGTTCCACCAGCGCGGACAGTTGCTCCCTGGGGACGAGCATTATATCCTATATTATATTGGCCGGGCGCGTTATCGCACCCTCTCCCGGACAAATCAATCAGCCGGCTGTGTTGCTTTTTGGGCCTTGACCGGCGGCGAACTGCAAACGATGGATAGCGCCATGCCGCCCAAACCCAGCGCCGCCGCCCCGGCTGGAACCGCCCCCGAGCCGCAACCGCAGAGCGCGGCCGTCACGCCGCTCGTCTCGCCCATCCGCCGCCCGGCGGGCCTGGTGGACGAGGTCTATAACCGCGTGCGCGCCGACATCATGTCGCTGAAAATTCCGCCCGACACGCGCATCACCATCGAAAGCCTGGCGCGCAGCCTGGGCGTGTCGCAGACGCCGATCCGCGAGGCGCTCTCGATGCTGGAGGCTAAGGGCCTGGTCACCAAGCAGCATCTGATCGGCTATTGCACCGCCCCGATCCTGAACCGCGCGCAGTTCGAGGAGATTCACGAAATCCGCCTTCTGATCGAGCCTTATGCCGCGCGCCGGGCCGCGAAGAAGATGAGCGACGAGGCGGTGGCCGAATTGGGCCGCCTGCTGGCGAAAATGCGGCCGAATAAAGACACGGAGACCCGCACCACCTATGACAGCTTCGCCGAGCTGGACGCGGAATTCCATGAGCGCATCGCCCAGGCCACCGGCAATCCCCTGATCGCGGATTCGCTGGCCCGCATGCATATCCATCTGCATATCTTCAGGCTTTGCTACGCCAACTCCATCACCAGCCACGCCCATGACGAGCATGAGGTGCTCTTCCGGACGATCGCGGCGCGTGACGAAAATGCGGCGGAAGAGGCCATGCGGGCGCATATCCACCGTTCGCATGCGCGGTTCGCGCAGTTCGCGAAAGGGTGAGGACCGGCAACCGTTCTCACGCGCCCGGTCAATTGCTCCCCATCCGGATTTGCGTTAAAAATCCTCCATGCGTTCGCCCTGATTTTGGGGATCATCAAGGACGCACCCTGGAGGAAAAGCCGAATGACTTCGAAGATTCTCAAGGCCGCGAGCGTGGCCGCGTGCCTCGGCCTGGCGGGCATTGCCGCCACCGCCTATGCGCAATTTCATCCGCAGAACGGCAATGTGAGCAACCAGTATCCGGGCGACAAGTCCAAGATTCCGGCCGCCGTGCACGCCACGGCCAAGGACCCGGCCGGTCCGCCGCCCAATCCGAAGAACGTGCCCTTCACCGTGCCGAAGGACATCAAGTGGCGCGTGATGACGCCCGGCGAGGCCGACATCGCCAATATCTATGGCGACCCGGCCAAGCCCGGCCCCTATGCGGTGATGTATCGCTGGCACCAGGGCGCCTTCTCGCGTCCGCACTTCCACGACAAGGTGCGCCACATCGTGGTGATCTCCGGCACCTGGTGGGTGAGCTCGGACACCGTCTATAACGAGAAGCGCACCTATCCCTTCCATGCCGGCACGCTGGCGACCGACGAGGCCAACGCCATCCACTGGGACGGCTCGCGCACCGGCGATCCCGAGCCCGCCGTGATCTACCTCTATGGCGACGGCCCGGTTTCGACCGTGTTCGTCGACACCAACGGCAAGCCGATCCCGCTGAAGAAATAAGCTTTCGCCGTTTGCATATCGCAGCTTCGCCGCCGGGCAACCGGCGGCGAAGTTTTTTGTCGGGCGCGCATACGCGTTGCGCCCCCCGCCCGGCCATGCCAGCCTTCCCTATGCGCCCGATGCTTTCCCTTCTGCTTCTTCTGCTGGCGGCGGCCCCGGCCGGCGCCCAGCCCGTCACCCAGCGGCTGGAGTTCGACCATGCCCTGCCCACCCTGCCCGGCAAGAGCCTGCGCGGCATGGTGATCGAATTTCCGCCGGGCGCGTCGCTCCCCGCGCACAGCCATGCGCCTTCGGCCTTCCTCTATCACCGGGTGCTGGAGGGCGCGGTGCGCAGCAGCCTCAACGGCTATCCCGTGCGGGTCTATCGCGCGGGCGAGAGCTTTTATGAGAAGCCCGGCGATGACCACGAAATCTTCGCCAACGCCAGCGACACCCAGCCCGCCAAGGTGCTGGCCGTCATCGTCATGGACACGGCAGAGCAGGAGCCCGGCGTTCCGGCGGAGTAGCGGCAGGAAGGTCAGCGCTATCGGCAGACGCCGTCACCGCAACCGGACCTCACTCACTTTCGTACTTCGTGCCGAAGCGCGACCATGCCGCTTTTGTAGGCCTTCACTTCGAGCAGATGCAGCGGAACGTCATTGTCGAGCGCATCGAAGAAGGGAATGCCGTCACCGATGGCAATGGGCATGATCGAATAGCGCACCTCGTCGGCAAGGCCGCGGCGCAAGGTTTCGCCGGCGACGGCTCCTCCTCCAACGACCCAGATATTTGCAAACTGGGGCTTCAACCGCTCATTGATGAGCTGCGCCAGATCGCCGGAAACGAAGGCGACGGTATCGCGATTTTTCGGCAGGGTGCGGGTGGTGAGGACGAAGACCGGCTTGTCGCCATAGGCCCAGCCGAAGCCCTTGGCCTCGAAACCAAGCGCCGTCTCATAGGTGCGCGAACCCATGACGTAGCAGCCGATCGTCGCGAGGAAGGCGCGGACAGACTCCGGGTCCATGCTTTCCCCGTCCGCATATTCGTCGGACGTTTCCAGCCAGTCGGTGCTGCCATCCTTGCGGGCGATAAAGCCGTCGAGGCTCGCTGCCATATGGATCGTGACCCTGGCGTGTGTGGGCGTGGATGGCATGGTTCCCCCTTTGCGCCCATCCTGCGGCGCTGTTCTAATCTGCTATTTTTAGCGACACGAGCCGGACACAGCCATCTTTCGCCCTGACGGGCTTCGGAATGGTCCACTCGGACCGCTGCGCGGTTCTCCATAGAAGGATTGTGCAAGACTTCCTGCCGCGCCGCCGCACCAATCAGGCTTGCCATCCGTAGCTGCGCAAACCGGATACAGCCATCCTTCGCCCTGACGGGCTTCGGATGGCATCCTCCGCTACTGCGCAGTAAAGGATGGCGCCCACTCGGGCCGCTGCGCGGCCCTCCGTGGCGCTCAGTTTTTCTAAGCTCGCTACGCTCGCCAAGAAAAACTGGCGCTCCCACGGGGAATCGAACCCCGGTTTCAGCCTTGAGAGGGCCGCGTCCTGACCGCTAGACGATGGGAGCATCCGGCGAGGTCCGCGCTTATACGCGAGGGGGCTTGCCGGCGGCAAGTTCCGTTGCCGCGGCCGCCGGCCCGGCTAAGTCCCCTGCCCCACAGGCCTTTCCGTAAAATGGGACCGGAACGCCCCCGCCCAAAACCCGTTCTTTTCCTGGAATCGCCTGTTGAAGCCCCGCCCATGCCCCGCTTTTTCTTCCATGTCCGCGACGGCTCCGACCTCAGCCGCGACGAGGAAGGCCAGGAATTCTCCAGCGCCGAGGCGGCCCGGCGCGAGGCCGTCAGCTCCAGCCGCGAAATGCTGGGCGAGCGCATCCTGCATGGCGGCTCGCTCAACCACCGTCAGATAGAGATCACCGACGAGACCGGCCATGTGGTGGACGTGATCACCACCGCCGATGTGCTGCTCCACCACGGGCAGTTGCGCAGCTATGAGGACGACGTCACCAAATCGGCGCCTTCGAACCTGCCGCGCGAATAGATAAAGGCCGCCATCGCGTCGGGCGTGGCGATCAGCCAGAGGAATCCTTCCTCCGAGGCGCCCGCTAGGTCCGCCGCCGACGGCGCCGCGGCGCCGTGCGGATGGGAATGATAGCAGCCGATCACTATGAGGCCCTCGGCCCGGGCGCGCTTCACGGCGGCGAAATGATCCTCGGGCGCGATCTCGAACCGGTCGGCGCGCGTGGCCAGGTTGCGCGCCGGATGCAGCGCCGCCGCCACCGCCTCTTCCCCGTCGCGGCGGCCCAGCAGCAGCCCGCAGCATTCCCCCGGCAGCGCCGCGCGCGCCTCGAAGGCGATGCGCGCCTTGAGGCCCTCAGGCAGATGCAGCCTCATCCCCCTTTTCCTATCTGGGCGGCGCGGTGCGGACCTGCTGCGCCACCAGGCCGGTGGACAGGTCGATCACCTGCACTTCGTCGCCCGTGGGCCCGGTCAGGTGCAGCACCATCTTGCCCGCCGCGGCCTGGACCGAGACGATGCGCACGCCGGGCGCCAGGGTAAGCGTGGCCAGCGCCTCACCCGCCGGGACGGCGGCGACAGGGGCCGCGGCGGCCTGGCGGCCTTCCAGCATCGCCCGGCCCTGGCGCATGAAGCCCCAGACCACGCCCAGGAAGGCGAGCGCCAGCAGCACCGACATGGTAATCACCAGAATCCAGGCGGTCCGGCGCAGGCCCGGCCGCTCCTGCGGAATCGAATCGATCGAAGGCATGTCAGACACCGGCAAAACCTCCGTAGACGGAACGCTGCATCGCGCCGCGGCCGAGGCGGCGCATGCGGGGTGGCGGCTGGACCGCTTCCTCGCCGCCGCCCTGCCCGGTTTCAGCCGGGCGCGGCTGCAGCAGCTCTTGGGCGAAGGCCGCGTGACGCTCCTGGCCCGCCCGGACCAGCCGGGGCGCAAGGTAGAAGACCCCAACCACCGGGTCAAAGGGAACGAGACCTATGAGCTTTCGGTGCCGCCCGCGCGCCCGACACGGCCCATGGGTCAGGATATTCCCCTTGCGGTTATGTATGAGGACAAGGACCTGATCGTGATCGACAAGCCCGCCGGGCTGGTGGTGCACCCGGCGGCGGGCAACCCGGACGGGACGCTGGTCAACGCCCTGATCGCCCATTGCGGCGAAAGCCTGCAGGGCATCGGCGGCGAGGCGCGCCCCGGCATCGTCCACCGGCTGGACAAGGACACGTCGGGCCTGCTCGTCGCCGCCAAAAATGAGCGGGCGATGGCAAGCCTGGCCAAGCAGTTCGCCAACCACACCATCGAGCGCGCCTATCACGCGCTGGTCTGGGGCGCGCCGCGCGACTCCAGCGGCACCATCGAAAGCCAGATCGGCCGCAGCCAGTTCGACCGCAAGCGCATGGCGGTGCTGCGCGCGGGCGGCAAGACGGCGCGCACCAACTGGCGCGTGCTGGAGCGCTTCGGCGATCCGGGCCGGCCTTTCGCATCGCTGGTCGAATGCCGGCTGGAGACGGGGCGCACCCACCAGATCCGCGTCCACCTCGCCCATCTGGGCCACCCCCTGATCGGCGATCCGCAATATGGCCGCGCCCGCCAGCCGCCGCGGGCCCGCAACCCGGCCGAGGCGGCGGCGTTTACAGCGGCAACCGGCTTTTCCCGCCAGGCGCTGCATGCCCTGGTGCTCGGGTTCCAGCATCCCAGCCGCCACAGGACCATGCGCTTCGAGGCGCCCTGGCCTGCCGATTTCGCGCAGCTTTTGACGGCGCTCAAAGGCTTGAATGGAACCTAAGGGGTACATATCTGCCCTCATTACGGGCGTGAGGGAGGCCAAAGGCGGGCTTGTCGCGTTAGAATCCCTCCCACCCACCGGCCACCGGCCGCGACGCGAAGGGGATGACGATGAGCAGCAAGGGATTACCGGTTCTGGCGGGCGATGCGGGCCTGTCGCGCTACCTCTCCGAAATCCGCAAGTTCCCGCTGCTCTCGGCCGAAGACGAATACATGTACGCCAAGCGTTGGCAGGAGCATGAAGACCCCGAGGCCGCGCGCAAGCTGGTCACCAGCCATCTGCGCCTGGTCGCCAAGATCGCCATGGGCTATCGCGGCTATGGCCTGCCGGTGTCCGAGATCATCTCCGAAGGCAATGTCGGGCTGATGCAGGCGGTCAAGCGCTTCGATCCCGACAAGGGCTTCCGCCTGGCCACCTATGCCATGTGGTGGATCCGCGCCTCGATCCAGGAATATGTGCTGCGGTCGTGGAGCATGGTGAAGATGGGCACCACGGCGGCGCAGAAGAAGCTGTTCTTCAACCTGCGCAAGGCCAAGAACCATATCGGCGCCATCGAGGAAGGCGACCTGACGCCCGAGCACACCGCCAAGCTGGCCGACCGGCTGGGGGTGAGCGAAAATGAAGTAACGGAGATGAACCGCCGCCTCTCCGGCCCCGACGCCTCGCTCAACGCGCCCCTGCGCAGCGAAAGCGAAAGCGAGTGGCAGGACTGGCTGGCCGATGAGACCATGGACCAGGAAACCCGCCTGGCCGAGCGGGAGGAGATGGGCGACCGCCACATCCTGCTGGAGAACGCCATGGGCGAGCTGACCGAGCGCGAACAGGAGATCATCCGCGCGCGGCGCCTGCGCGAGGAGCCGGCGACGCTGGAAGACCTGTCGCAGAAATTCGGCATCTCGCGCGAGCGCGTGCGCCAGATCGAGGTGCGCGCCTTCGAGAAGCTGCAGAAGGCGATGCGCGCGGCAGTGGCGGCGAACGGCACGCCCCGGGCGCTGAACGCGCCGGCGTGAATCGCTTCCGCCTTGGCGAGGGGCCGCGAACCGTCGCGGCCTTCACGTGCCCGGATTGACCACCGCCTTGGAGCCGCGCGGCTGGTCGGGCGTGTTGCCCACCGGCTCGTTCTGGCTGTCCAGGCCTTCGCGTTCGTCCGCATCGTCCACGATGCCTTCGTCGAACATGGCCAGGCCGTCCTCCAGATAATCGCCCAGCAGCGGCAGGCCCAGCAGATATTCGCCGGTGCGGTTATTATGCTCGTCGCGCGCGGTGCGCAGCGCCTCGTCCCATTCGCCGGCATCAAAGGTGCCGCGCCCCAGCCAGGCCAGCGCCACCAGCCGGATCTGCTGGTCGTGGCGCAGGCCGTTGATGGCGGCCAGCAATTCCTCGCGCACCGGATCGTCGGCCTTGTCCTGCAGCACGTCGGTCTGGCCGTCATCGGCCGGGTTGGAGCCCGAATCGGGATCGCTGTCGGCCTCTTTGACGTCATATTCGCGCGCCTTGAGGATGATGAAGCTCAGCGTGTCCAGCGGCAGGCCGAGTTCCCCGCGCGGGCGCGTCGCTTCGGCTCCGGTGTCATCAGGCGCAGCCATGGCGATTCCTGTCCCTATGCCTCATGCGGTGGGAACGCACGGGGCATTGCGCCGGTTGCCATGCTGCCTTGCGGTTGACGGCGGGGACCCACGCCCCCTATACGGGACGCGGGCCACGCCTCCCCAACGAGGCGCTATCATTCTGGAAGGAATGAACCATGACCGGTAAGATACCGGCCGTGCGCCCCGCACGGCCTTTTTTTTCATCCGGACCCTGCGCCAAGCGCCCCGGATGGACCCCCGACGCCCTCAAGGGCGCGCTGGTGGGACGCTCCCACCGCTCCAAGCCCGGCAAGGCCAAGCTGAAGGACGCCATCGCGCGCACCAGGGCGCTTCTGGGCATTCCCGCCGATTACCGCTGCGCCATCGTGCCCGCCTCCGACACCGGGGCGGTGGAGATGGCGCTGTGGTCCATGCTGGGCGCCCGCCCGGTGGACCTTTTCGCCTGGGAAAGCTTCTCCGAGGACTGGGTGACGGATGCGGTGAAGCAGCTTCGCATCCAGGGCACGCGGGTGATGAAGGCACCTTATGGCGAGCTGCCCGACCTTGGCCAGTATCTGCCCGGCCATGACGTGGTGTTCGTGTGGAACGGCACCACCAGCGGCGTGAAGGTGCCGAACGGCGACTGGATTCCCGCCGACCGCAGCGGCCTGACCATCTGCGACGCCACCAGCGCCGCCTTCGCGATGGAGCTGCCCTGGGACAAGCTGGATGTCGTCACCTTCTCCTGGCAGAAGGTGCTGGGCGGCGAGGCCGCGCACGGCATGCTGATCCTCAGCCCCCGCGCGGTGACGCGGCTGGAAACCTACCGGCCGCCCTGGCCCCTGCCCAAAATCTTCCGCATGACCAAGGGCGGCAAGCTGATCGAGGGCCTGTTCGAGGGCGAGACCATCAACACTCCGTCCATGCTGGCGGTGGAGGATTATCTCGACGCGCTCTCCTGGGCCGAAAACCTGGGCGGCCGCAAGGCCCTGATCCGCCGCGCCGACGCCAACCTCAAGGTGCTGGAGAAATGGGTGGCGGCCAGCGACTGGGCCGGCTTCCTGGCCCGCGATCCGGCCACGCGCTCCAACACCAGCGTCTGCCTGCGCGTCGCCGACGCCGCCTTCGAGGCGCTGTCCGACGCGGCGAAGCAGGAGAAGATCAAGGCGCTGACCGGCCTTCTGGAGAAGGAAGGCGTGGCGCTGGACATCGCCGCCTACCGCTCCGCCCCGCCGGGCCTGCGCATCTGGTGCGGCGCCACGGTCGAGACCGCCGACCTGGAGGCGCTGACGCCCTGGCTCGACTGGGCCTGGTCCCAGGTCAAGGCCGCCTGATCCTTCTTCCCGCCCCTCGCGGCGGCGCTTCCCCCTGACTGGGGAGGACGTTCCATCTGTTGTTCGTGGAGACCGTTTCCGTGCCCAAAGTCCTGATCGCCGACAAACTCTCGCCCGCCGCCATCGCCATCTTCCAGGAGCGCGGCGTGGCTTTCGACAACAAGCCCGGCCTTGCCAAGGAAGAGCTGATCGCCTGTATCGGCGACTATGAGGGCCTGGCCATCCGTTCGGCCACCAAGGTCACGAAGGAAGTGCTGGCGGCGGCGAAGAAGCTGAAGGTGATCGGCCGCGCCGGCATCGGCGTGGACAATGTGGACATTCCCGCCGCCACCGCCGCGGGCGTGATCGTGATGAACACGCCCTTCGGCAACTCCATCACCACCGCCGAGCATGCCATCGCCCTGATGCTGGCGCTGGCGCGCGAAATCCCCGTCGCCAACGCCTCCACCCAGGCGGGCAAGTGGGAGAAAAACCGCTTCATGGGCGTGGAGATTACCGGCAAGGTGCTGGGCCTGATCGGGGCGGGCAATATCGGCAGCATCGTCGCCGACCGCGCCCGGGGCCTCAAGATGCGCGTCATCGCCTTCGATCCCTATCTGTCGCCCGAGCGGGCGGTGGAGCTGGGGGTGGAGAAGGTCGAACTGGCCGAGCTGCTGGCGCGCGCCGATTTCATCACCCTGCATGTGCCGCTGACGGCGGAGACCCGGAACATCCTGTCCGCCGACGCCATCGCCAGGACCAAGAAGGGCGTGCGCATCGTCAATTGCGCCCGCGGCGGGCTGATCGACGAGCTGGCGCTGAAGGCGGCCCTGGACAACGGCCATGTCGCGGGCGCGGCGCTGGACGTGTTCGAGACCGAGCCGGCCAGGGAGCATATCCTGTTCGGCAACGAGAAGCTGATCGCCACGCCGCATCTGGGGGCTTCGACCAAGGAGGCGCAGGAGAATGTGGCGCTGCAGGTGGCCGAGCAGATCAGCGACTATCTTCTGACCGGGGCGGTGGTGAACGCGCTCAACATGCCCTCCATCTCGGCGGCGGAGGCGGTCAAGGTGAAGCCCTGGATCAACCTGGCCGAGAAGCTGGGCTCCTTCGCGGGCCAGCTCACCGGCACCAGCCTGACCGGCGTGGAGATCATCTATGAGGGCACGCCCTCGGCCCTGAACGTCAAGGCGATGACCCAGGCGGCCATCGCGGGCCTGCTCAAGCCCATGCTGACCGGCGTGAACATGGTCAACGCCCCGGTGATCGCCAAGGAGCGCGGCGTCAAGGTGAGCGAGACCCGCCGCGACGCCCAGGGCATCTATGAAGGCTATATCAAGATCGTCGTCACCATGACGGACGCCAACGGGGTGGAAACCACCCGCCGCGTCGCCGGGACGGTGTTCTCGGACGGGCGCCCGCGCCTGATCCAGATCAAGGATATCGACCTGGACGCCGAGTTCGCGCCGCACATGATCTATGTCGTCAACGAGGACAAGCCGGGCTTCATCGGCCGGCTGGGCACGCTTCTGGGCGACAATGCGGTCAATATCGCCAACTTCACGCTCGGCCGCAGCGCCCCCGGACAGGACGCGATCTGCCTGGTGGAAGTGGACGGCCGGGTGGACGAGGCGCTGATCGGCAGGATCGCCAAGCTGCCTGCGGTCAGGATGGCGCGGGCTTTGGCTTTCTAAGCAGGCACAAGAACGAGGGATTTTGCGGCGTGGGCAGGAGGCCGCGCGGAGCGTATCCCGTATACGTGAGCACGGCCGACGAACCCACGACGCAAAAGACCCGTTCGCCCCTCAGGATTTTACTCTCATCGCCTCATGGTGGCGGATCACCTCCGTCACCACGAAGTTGAAGAACTTCTCGGCGAAGTCGGGGTCCAGCCGCGCCTCCTGGGCCAGGCGGCGCAGGCGGGCGATCTGGGCCTGCTCGCGCGCCGGGTCGGCGGCCGGCAGATTATGAGCCGCCTTATAAACCCCAACGGCTTGGGTGCATCGGAAACGTTCCGCCAACAGATGGATCAGCGCGGCGTCGAGATTGTCGATGCTATTTCGCAGTCGCAGCAGTTCCGGGTCGGTCACGGGGCACTCTCTTCTGTACGCTGGCACTCTTACGCGACAAAGCCCGCCTCGCAAAGCGGGGCCGGAGGGGCTGAAAAATCTCCGCATAGCGTAAATATCGGCCTTCGACCGGAGGACTCGAGACCCAGGCCGCGCTATAGTCGCGGCGGGACTGGGGGCTCGCATTGAACCGGAGATAACCGGAAAGGCGAGTGTGGGGCATGAAGAACCGTGTTTTCAGGGGCTTTTCCGTATCGGCGGCGATCGCGCTGGGCGTCCTTCTGTCGGGCTGCGCCACCACCCCGGACGAACCCTATGACCCGCTGGAAGGGCTGAACCGGCTGGTCTTCGACTTCAACCAGCGGCTGGACCGCAACGCCGCCCTGCCCGCCGCCACCTATTATGCCGAGACCGTGCCCGACCCGGTGCGCGACCGCATCCGCAACGTGCTGAGCAACCTGGGCGGCCCGGTGACGGCGGCCAACTATCTGCTGCAGGGCGAGGTCACCTATGCCGGCGAGGCGGCGGGCCGCTTCCTGGTCAACACCACCATCGGCGTGGTCGGCCTGTTCGACGTCGCCACCGACTGGGACATGCCGCAGCGCAGCCGCGACATGGGCCTGACCTTAGGGACCTATGGCGTGCCGCAGGGTCCTTACCTGGTGCTGCCGCTGGGCGGCTCCTCGGCGCTGCGCGATCTGGCCGGGTCCTATGTGGACGGCTGGTTCTCGCCCCTGCGCTATGTCGGCCGCTATGAGGGGCGCGCCTATGTCGGCCTCTTCCGCAACGTGCTGGGCACGGTGGACAGCCGCTCGCGCAACCTCGACGCCTATCGGGAGATCGAGCGCAATTCGGTGGACTATTACGCCACCATGCGCTCGCGCTATATCCAGCGCCGGGCGCAACTGATCGAGCAGAAGGCCGTGATGACGGCCGAACTGCCGGACTTCTGAATCGCGCCGTACGAATCCGGCTTTTCCGGGGCAAGCGGGTTTCTAGACACATAGGCCGTTTGCGGCGATAAAGACGGCCGTTCCGTCCTCGCCCGCGTTATCCAAGGCATGTCCATCGTCCAGCGCATCGTCGCCCTTTGCTGCCGCCACGCCGTCGCGGTGGTGACGCTCTGCGCGGCGCTGTCCGCCGCCGCCTTCATGTATGTGTCGGGCAATTTCGCGATGAACACCGATTCGTCGCAGCTCATCACCGCCGAGGTGGCCTGGCGGATGCGGCAGGCGCAGTTCGACGCCGCCTTTCCCCAGAACACCAATCTGGTCCTGGTGGTGATCGACGGCAGGACGCCGGAGCTGGCCGAATCCGCCGCCGCGCGCCTGGCCGAGCGGCTGCGCGCCCGCCCCGAGCTTTTCCTGACGGTGCGCCGCCCCGATGGCGGCGCCTTCTTCAACCAGAACGGCCTTCTGTTCCTTTCCGAAAAGGAAGTGGCCGACACCACCGCCCAGCTCATCAAGGCGCAGCCCTTCCTGGGGGCGCTGGCCTCCGATCCCTCGCTGCGCGGGCTGATGGGCAGCCTGGACACGGTGCTAATGGGCGTGCGCGCCGGCGAGGCGACGCTGGCCGACATCGATGCGCCGATGCGCAATCTGGCGCCGGTCTTCGAGGACGCCGCCAAGGGCCGGGTCAACTATCTGTCCTGGCGGGCGCTGATCACCGGCGCGCCCGCCAAGCCCGAAGAGCTGCGCCGCTTCATCGCCGTGCAGCCCGCGCTCGATTTCAGCGCCCTGCAGCCGGGCAAGCGCGCCAGCGACGCCATCCGCGCCGAGGCGCGCAGCCTCGCCATCGATCCCGCCCATGGCGTGACGGTGCGGCTGACCGGCGACGTGCCCATGTCGGACGAGGAATTCGCCACCCTGGCCGACCGTGCCGAGCTGATGGCCGCCGCCACCCTGGCGGGCGTTCTGCTGCTTTTGTGGCTGGCGCTGCGCTCCGTGCGGCTGATCGCGGGCGTGCTCGCCATGCTTTTCGCGGGCCTGATCGTCACCATGGCGGCGGGCCTGCTGACGGTGGGCGTGTTCAACATCATCTCCATCGCCTTCATCGCGCTTTTCGTCGGCCTGGGCGTGGATTTCGGCATCCAGTTCGCCGTGCGCTACCGCCATGAGCGGCTGCATGCCGACAATCTGGATCAGGCGCTGGCCTGCACCGGCGCGGCGCTGGGCGCGCCCCTGGCGCTGGCCTCGGGGGCGACGGCGGCGGGCTTCTTCTCCTTCCTGCCAACCACCTATACCGGCGTGGCCGAGCTCGGCATGGTGGCGGGCATCGGCATGATCGTGGCCTTCCTGCTCTCCATCACGCTCCTGCCCGCGCTGATCAAGCTCCTGAAGCCGCGCGCCGAGGGCGAGGAGATCGGCTTTGCCTGGATGGCGCCCGCCGATGTCTTCGTGATGCGGCACCGCCGCCCCATCATTATCGGCGCGGGGCTGCTGGGCGTGGTCTGCGCCGGGCTGATGTTCCTGGTGCGCTTCGATTCCGATCCGCTCAACCTGCGCAGCCCCAGCGTGGAATCGGTCGCCACGCTGCGCGACCTGATGGCCTCGCCCATGACCTCGCCCAACACCATCGACGTCCCGGCGCCCTCGCTGGCCGAGGCCAACGCGCTGGCCGAGCGGCTGGGCAAGCTGCCGGAGGTGGGCCAGGTGGTCACGCTCACCAGCTTCATTCCCCAGGACCAGGAGAAGAAGCTGGCGCTGATCGCCGACGCCAACAATCTTCTGGGCGTGACCATCGCGCCCTTCGAGGTGATGGAGCCGCCCGGCGACGGCGAGATCGCCGCCAGCCTTTCCGCCACGGCGGCCGGACTGCGCGCCGCCGCCACCGGCGGCGATGCCCCGGCCGGGAATGCCCGCCGCCTGGCCGCGGCGCTGGAGGCGGTGGCCAAGGCGGGACCGCAGGCGCGCGCCCGCGCCACCGAGGCGCTGGTGCCCGGCCTCAAGACCATGCTGGACCAGGTCGCCATGTCGCTGACGGCGCAGGAGGTGACGATGGAGACCATCCCCGCCGAGATGCGGCGCGACTGGGTCGCGCCCAGCGGCCTGGCGCGGGTGCAGGTGTCGCCCGCCGACACGCGCGACGCGCCCGAAGTGGTCCGGCGCTTCACCGACGCGGTGCGGGCGGTGGCGCCCGCCGCCACCGGCGCGCCGATCTCGATCTATGAATCGGGCCGCACCATCGTGGGCGCCTTCCTGCAGGCGGGCATCCTGTCCTTCATCGCCATCATCATCCTGCTCTTCATCACCCTGCGCCGCCTGTTCGACGTGCTGATGACCCTGGCGCCCTTGGTGCTCACCGGGCTGCTGACGCTGGCGACCTGCGTGGTGATCGGCCAGAAGCTGAATTTCGCCAACATCATCGCCCTGCCCCTGCTGCTGGGCATCGGGGTCGCCTTCAACATCTATTTCGTGATGGCCTGGCGCGCGGGCGCGAAGAACCTGCTGCAATCCAGCCTGACGCGCGCCGTGGTCTTCAGCGCCATGACCACCGCCACCGGCTTCGGGCCGCTCTGGCTCTCCGTTCATCCGGGCACCTCCAGCATGGGCGAGCTTCTGATGATCGCGCTGTTCTGGACGCTGATGACGACGCTGTTCCTGTCGCCCGCGCTCCTGGGCCCACCGCCGCCCAAAAGGCAGCAGAAAGATGTGCCGCTGGTGCATTGATGCCTTGAGCCCGCATCCGCCGGATGCCGCGTCGGCACGCGGACGCTGCCGATCGCTGCGGCGCTCGAGCCGGGAATGAGCGCGGTCAGCCCAACTGCTGGTCGGCCAGCGCATTGATGCGCTGGGTGAGGCCCTTGGGGCCGCCGGAGGCCAGGGTCGCGGCGAAGTCGGACCGTTTCTGCGCCATCTGGCTGATATTGCCGTTGAGGAAGATGTCGAAGACCTTCCATTCCCCGTTCACCTGACGCATGCGGTAGTTGAAGGGAATGTTCTCCTTGCCGGTCACCAGGCGGCTGCGGATCAGCTTCTCGGCCCCGCGCGGCACCGCCACCGGGTCCACGGTGAAGCTCTCGCCGCCATAGGATTTGAAGTTGCCGACATACTGGGCGACGGTCATGCGCTCGAAGGCGTCGATCAGCGCCTTTTGCTCGGCCGCCGGGATCGAGGACCAGGTCGGCCCCACCGCCACCGCGGTCATGCCTGGAAGGTCGAAGGCCTTCTCGACCGCGGGCTTCAGCATGTCATAGCGCGCCTTGGCCGGGCCGCCCTTCTTCATCTGCGCCACCAGCGCATCATAGAAATCCTGCACCACCTGAGCGGCGGGATCGGTCTGGGCCAGGGCAAGGCGGGGCATCGCCGTGAGCGCGCCCGCGGCGGCAAGGAAAGCGAGGGTCTGGCGGCGGTTGGACATGGGATGGCCTTTGGGAACTCTTGGAATTAGAACGCGCGATCCGGGAAAAGTGCCATGGAAATCCGGCTTTTTTCCGCCCGAAACGGCATGCGCGGGAAGGCGCTTGCCCTAAGGCAGGGATCCGGAAATCTAGGTATCCCGATCCAGCAGGAAGAAGGGCAGCGCCACGAGCTGCGGGGCGCGGGCGGCATGGGGTCCCAGCGCCGCCACCGCGGCATGGGCGCGCCGCTCGGCCTCGGCCCGGGCGCCGTCTATGCCCAGCAGCGTCACCAGCGTCTGCTTGCCCGCCTCGGCATCCTTGCCCACGGCCTTGCCGGTCTTTTCCGGCGTCGAGGTCACGTCCAGCAGGTCGTCGGTGATCTGGAAGACCACGCCCATCTCTTCCGCATAGGCCTTGAGGCGGGCACGGTCTTCCGGCGAAGCCTGACCCAGGATGGGCCCCGCCTCGCAGGAGAATTCGAAAAGCTGGCCGGTCTTGCGGCGCTGAAGGTCAACCACGTCTTCCACGCCGAAGCTGGCATCGGCCAGCATGTCGATGATCTGCCCGCCGATCATGCCCGAATGGCCCGCGGCCTGCGCCAGCCGGAGCGCCAACGCGCAGCGCACCTCGGCATTAGGATGGGTGTCGGCCCCGGCCAGGAATTCGAAGGCGATGGTGAGGAGCGCATCCCCTGCCAGCACCGCCGTCATCTCGTCGAAGGCGATATGGGTGGTGGGACGGCCGCGGCGCAGATCGTCATCGTCCATGCAGGGCAGGTCGTCATGCACCAGCGAATAGGTGTGCAGGGCCTCGATCGCCGCCCCTACTCTGAGCGCCCTTGCGTCCGGCACGGCGAACAGCCGCGCCGATTGCAGCACCAGGAAGGGGCGCAGCCGCTTGCCGCCCGCCTGGATGGCGTAGCGCATCGCCTCCTGCACCCGCCCCTGGCGGCCCGCCGGAACCGGCAGCAGCGCGTCCAGGGCGGCGTCCACCAACCCGGCCGATTCGGCGATGGCGGCTTTGAGGGATGCGGCGTCATAGGCGCGGGCCGCGGCGGCGGAAGTGCTGGCCAAGGGTCTGTCCATTGTGAAGATGCCCCGGTCCTGCCCCCAGAACCGGCGGGAAAGCCGCTTTTAGCCTTCCCCGCCCCAAATCCGCCAGTCCCGTGCGCTGAATCCGGCTAACCCCTTTTTGCAACGTGGCTATTCGGCCACGTCCCGGCGCGGGAAAAGGTTGCGGGCGGGGCTGCGATGCGGGACAATGTTGCATTGCGGTCGCCCGGCATCATGGGCGGCCCGGCCCAGCATCCGGGAGCATCATGCGCGTCATCCTTGCCCAGCCACGCGGCTTCTGCGCCGGCGTCGTCCGCGCCATCGACATCGTCGAGAAGGCGCTCGATAAGTTCGGCCAGCCCGTCTATGTGCGGCACGAGATCGTGCACAACAAGCATGTGGTGGAGTCGCTCAAGAACAAGGGCGCGCGCTTCGTCGAGGAGCTGGACGAGGTGCCGGAGGGCGCCGTCACCGTCTTTTCCGCCCATGGCGTGCCGCTGTCGGTGGTCAACACCGCCAAGGATCGCGGCCTTCCCGTTCTGGACGCCACCTGCCCCCTGGTCTCCAAGGTGCACAACCAGGGCAAGCGCTATGTCGCCCATGGCCGCACCCTGATCCTGATCGGCCATGCCGGGCACCCGGAGGTCGAAGGCACCATGGGCCAGGTGGGCGCGCCGGTGACGCTGGTGCAGGACGAGGCCGATGTGGACCTCCTGACCATTCCCGCCGACACGCCGGTGGCCTACATCACCCAGACCACGCTTTCCATCGACGACACCAAGGGCATCATCGCCAAGCTGAAGCAGCGCTTCACCAATATCGTCGGCCCCGAGACCAGCGACATCTGCTACGCCACCCAGAACCGCCAGACCGCCGTGCGCGAGCTGGCCAAGCTCGCCGACGTGATCCTGGTGGTGGGCGCGGCCAATTCCTCCAACTCCAACCGCCTGCGCGAGATCGGCATCGAGGAGGGCCTGCCCTCCTACCTCATCAACGACGGCAGCGAATTGAAGCCCGAATGGGTCCGGGGCAAGAAGGTGGTGGGCCTGACCGCGGGCGCCAGCGCCCCCGAAGAGCTGGTGCGCCATGTGATCGCGGCGCTGGAGCGCATCGAGCCGGTCACCGTCGAAACCATGGACGGCAAGAAGGAACATATCGAGTTCCGCCTGCCCGCCGAACTGAGGGCCTGAGCCATGCCGTCATTGCCGTTCCGCCAGGCCGCCAAGATCGGCGCCTATGTGATGAAGCAGGAATTCAGCGGCAAGGCCCGCTATCCGCTGGTGCTGATGCTGGAGCCTTTGTTCCGCTGCAATCTGGCCTGCGCGGGCTGCGGCAAGATCGACTATCCGGACGACATCCTGAACCAGCGCCTGTCGGTCGCCCAGTGCATGGCCGCGATCGAGGAATGCGGCGCCCCTGCCGTCTCCATCGCGGGCGGCGAGCCTTTGCTCCACCGCGACATGCCCAGGATCGTCGAGGGCTATCTGGAGCGCGACAAGTTCGTGATCCTCTGCACCAACGCGCTGCTCCTGGCCAAGAAGATCGACCAGTACCGGCCGCATCCCAACTTCACCTGGTCCATTCATCTGGACGGCGACAAGGTGATGCACGACAAGTCGGTCTGCCTGGACGGCACCTATGACAAGGCCGTCGCCGCGATCAAAATGTGCAAGGAGCGCGGCTTCCGCACCCAGATCAACTGCACCCTGTTCGACGGCGCCGATCCCGAACGCACCGCCCGCTTCTTCGACCTGATGATGGAGATGGGCGTGGACGGCATCACCGTCTCGCCCGGCTACGCCTATGAGCGCGCGCCCGACCAGGAGCATTTCCTCAACCGCGAGCGCACCAAGAAGATGTTCCGCGAAATCTTCAAGCGGGGCAATGGCGGCAAGAACTGGGACTTCACCAATTCCTCCCTGTTCCTGGATTTCCTGGCGGGCAACCAGTCCTATGAATGCACGCCCTGGTCCATGCCGCTCTACACCGTCTTCGGCTGGCAGAAGCCCTGCTACCTGCTGGGCGAGGGCTATGCCAAGACCTTCGCCGAGCTGATGGACGGCACGGAATGGGACAAGTATGGCGTCGGCAAGTATGAGAAATGCGCCGACTGCATGGTCCATTGCGGCTTCGAAGGCACCGCCGCCAAGGACATGCTGAAGCACCCGCTCAAGGCCGTGCCGATCATGATGCGCGGCATCCGGACCGAAGGGCCGATGGCGCCGGACATCGACCTGTCGAACCAGCGCCCGGCGGAGTATGTCTTCTCGCGCCATGTCGAGCAGAAGATGTCAGAAATCCACGCCGCCAAAGCCCAAGCCAAGATCGCTTCCGCCGAGGCCCGCGCCCAGCAGGCCACGGCAGCGGAGTAATGCCTTAAAGGCTTTCGACGAACCCCGGCCGGTGCGGATCAGTCCCGGCAGTTGCAGGGGATTCTTCGCCAGCGACCAGAGCACGCGCCCGATGGCGATGCCGCCATCCGGCTTCATTGCCACCAGGGCCGCAGGCGGCAGGGCGTGGCGGGCATCATCGGAAATCACCCGCAGCACGGCCAGCGGCAAGCCGCGGCCCGCCGCGAAGCGCGCCGCCACATGGCTTTCCATGTCCACCGCCAGCGCCCCGCCGGAGGCGTGGAAGAGATCGGCCTTGGCCGTTGCGCTGGCGATGACGGCATCACTGCCCGCGATACCACCCTGGTGGGTCGCGCCGGTGCGCGCGGCGAGCAGGACGCGCCACCTTGAGTCGCAGGCGAAAATCTCCGGCCCGGCGACGACATGCTCGCCGATCACGATGTCACCGACTTTCAGGTGGGGCGACAGGCCGCCGCCCAGCCCGATGGAGATGACGCCGGTGATGTCGCCATGCAGGGCGTCGAGCTTCTTCTTGAGGCCGGCCGCATCGCCGCCCCCCGCCACCGCGACCACGCCGGTGATGCCGGCGATCTCGGCTTCCCTGGCCAGGCCGCATACGGCGAGGATGGTCACAGCCCGTACTCGACACGGCGGGAATTGCCCGCCTTGAGGTTGCGGTAGCGCGCCAGCGCCCAGAGCGGGAAGAAGCGCGGATAGCCGTGATAATTGAGATAGAAGACGCGCGGGAAGCCGCCGCCGGTGTAATGCGCCTGGGTCCAGAGGCCGTCCGCCTCCTGCCGCTCGGTCAGCCATTTCACCCCGCGCGCCAGCGCCGGATGATCCACCTGTCCCGCCGCCATCAGGCCCAAGAGCGCCCAGGCGGTTTGCGACGCCGTCGAAGGTGCGGGCTCATAGCCCTTATAGTCCAGCTTGTAGCTGTCGCAATTCTCGCCCCAGCCGCCGTCCGGGTTCTGGATGGCGATCAGCCAGGCGGCGCCCTTCTGCATCACGGGGTCGTCCGGCGGCACGCCCGCGCCGTTCAGCCCCGCCAGCGCCGACCAGGTGCCGTAGATATAGTTGACGCCCCAGCGGCCCCACCAGGAGCCGTCCGCACGCTGGGTCTTGCGCAGATATTCGACGCCCGCCTCCAGCCGCGCCCCGCCCTCGCCCAATTGCGCCAGCATGCCGACGCAGCGGCCCGAGACATCCTCGGTGGGCGGATCGAGCAGCGCGCCATGATCGGCGAAGGGAATGTTGTTGAGATAATGATAGCTGTTGTCGGCGTCGAAGGCGCCCCAGCCGCCATTTTTGCTCTGCAACCCCTCCACCCATTCGCGCCCGCGGGCGATGGCTTCGTCATGCGGCGGCGCGATGCCCGTCTTGGCGGCGCGGTCCATCGCCATCACCACCACGGCGGTGTCGTCCAGGTCGGGATAATGGTCGTTGCGATATTGGAAAGCCCAGCCGCCGGGGCGGACATCGGGCTTCTCTTCCGCCCAGTCGCCCTTCACGTCCAGCACCTGTAAGGGCTTCAGCCAGGCCAGGCCCCGCGCCGCCGCGGCGTCGGCGTGTCCGTCGCGCGCCTCCATCAGCGCATGGGCGGCCAGCGCCGTGTCCCACACCGGCGAGACGCAGGGCTGGCAATAGGCCTCGTCCTCCTTCACCACCAGCAGCAGCTCGATGGACTTGCGGGCGATGGCGCGGTCGGGATGGTCCTCCGGATAGCCCAGCAAGTCGTACATCATCACGCTGTTGGCCATGGCGGGATAGATGGCCCCGAGGCCGTCCCGGCCGTTGAGACGCTCGGTGGTCCAGACCCGGCATTTCTCGATGGCGCGGGCGCGCGGGCCTTCGGGCCACTGCACCTTCTTCAGCACCTTGTCGAGCGCCGTGAAGAAGGCCGACCAATAACGGTTCTGGTGCGGCGCGCGGGGGTTGGCGGCGGGCACGCCCGGCACGAAGAGTTCGGGCACATGGATGCCGCGCGGATTCCGGGCCAGCGGCTGTTTCGCGCACAGCACCAGCAAAGGCACGATCACCGTGCGCGCCCAATAGCTCATCTTCGACAGATGGATGGGGAACCAGCGCGGCAGCAGGATCAGTTCCGGCGGCACGGTGGGCACGTCGTTCCAGGAACATTCGCCGTAAAGCGCCAGGAGGATGCGGGTGAAGACATTGGCCTTGATGGCGCCGCCGCGTTCGCGGATGGCGGCGCGGGCGCGGGCCATGTGCGGCGCCTCAATGTCGTCGCCGATCATCTTGAGCGCGAAATAGGCCTTCACCGTCGCCGAGATGTCGAAGGCGCCTTCGTGATAGAGCGGCCAGCCGCCATGCGCGCCCTGGATGCGGCGCAGATAGTTGCCGATCTTGCGCTCCAGCTCCGCATTCGGCGTCTCGCCCAGATAATGCACCAGGAGCACATATTCCGCCGGAATGGTGGCGTCGGCCTCCAGCTCATAGACCCAATGGCCGTCGGGCCGCTGCTCGCGCAGCAGGCCGTCGGTGGCGGCGCGGATGGCGTGTTCGAGTTCGGAAAAGTCGAAGGGCGCGTTCATGGAGGCGACTATAATTGCAGATGCCGCGCAGCCAAGCGGGCCGCGGTCTCGCCGGAGCGGAGCGCGCCTTCGATGGTGGCGGGCAGGCCCGTCCGGGTCCAGTCCCCGGCCAGGAAGATGTTGCGGACCGGCGTGCGCGGGCCGGGACGCCTGGCATCCTCGGCCGGGGTGGCGGCGAAGGTGGCGCGCTTCTCCTTCACGATCTGCCAGGGCGGCAATGGCGCATCCAGCTTCAGTGCCCGGCGCACATCGTCCCAGATGCGGACGGCCAATGCCTCACGGTCCTCGTCCACCAGCCGGTCGGCGGCGGAGGTGGTGGTCGAGATGCGGTCGGGGAAGATAAATATCCATTCCGCCGTGCCGCCGATCAACCCCAGCATGACAGGCGCGCCTTTTTCGCCCGTCAGAGGAGCGGGCGGGGCGATGCGGAAATGGGCGTTGACGATGGCGCGGAAATCCTGGGGCGCGGACAGGCCCGGCAGCAGGCCCTGTGCCACAGGCGCGTTCACCGCCAGGATGATGGCGTCCTTCATGCCGGTGGGAAGGGTGGCGTCGGGAAATTCCAGCGCCCGTGCCGCCCGCCCGGCGATGGTGAAGGCGCGCAGCCGGGCGCCCAGATGCACCTTGGCGCCCTTGCCTTCGAGATAGCGCAGCGCCGGGTCCACAAAGGCGGCCGCCAGCGTCGGATGGGCGATGCGCGGGCGGCTGGCGGCGCCGCCCCTGGCCAGGCTTTCGCGCATCACCGCGCCCGCCAGCGCGGCGGAGGCGCTTTCCGCTTCCGTGTTCAAGGCCGAAACCAGGAAGGGATGCATCAGCCCGCGCCAGACCGCCCCCCGATCCTTTACCACCTCGCCGATGGTGGCCGACCGTTTCGCCCAGAGCAGCTTCGCATAGCGGGCATAGTCGGCGGGCCGGCTGTCCGGCACGCGGCGCGTCTTGGAGAATATCCAGGCGGGGAAGAAGCCTTCGCTCAGGCTGAGCCGCCAGCGCCGGTCCTTCTGCAGATCGACGAAATCCACCATGGCCGTGGCGGGGCCGGTGAGCGCGTCCCTGGCGCCGATCCGCGCCAGATAGGCGTTGACCGCGCGGTTGCCCGACAGCACCAGATGATTGCCATTGTCGATCACCGCGCCGATGGCCGGATCGTAATAGGAGCGGCAGCGCCCGCCCGCCTGCGGCCCCGCCTCGAACAGCGTGACATCGGCGCCGCGCGCGGCCAGCGCGGTCGCCGCCGCCAGCCCCGCCATGCCGGCCCCGATCACATAGGCCTTACCCGAGGCCATGCTTCACGACGAGGGTGAGCAGCCGCCATTTGCCGAGCGAGATGCGGCGGCGCGGCGGGGCGAAACCGGCCTTCTCGCTTTCCGCCAGGATTTCCGAATAGACCGCGCCCATCAGCGACGGCGTGGCGATGCGGCCCCTGGGCTTCGCCGCCAGGATCGCCCGGGCGGCGTCGTAATGACCATGCGCCAGCGCCGCCACCTTGCGGCAGACCCCATCTATCTGCGGCTGGCTAACGATCCATCCGGGGTCGAGGGCGCGCGCCAAATCCATCTCGAACAGATATTCGCGCGGCAGATAGAGGCGGCCGATAGCGGCATCCTCGTCAATGTCGCGCAGGATGTTGGTGAGCTGCAAGGCCCGCCCCAGATGATGGGCGAGCCTGAAGCCCGGCTCCTCCTCCATGCCGAAGACCTTGATGGAGAGCCGCCCCACCGCGCTCGCCACCCGGTCGCAATAAAGATCGAGGGTGGCGAGGTCGGGCGCGACGATGTCCTCGGCCACGTCCATCGCCATGCCGTCCAGGATGGCGTCGAAATCCGCCTGCCGCAGGCCGTATCTCGCCACGATGGCGGCAAGGAACTGGGCCTGGCCCGCGGGCGCGCCGCGATAGAGCGCGGCGATGTCGGCCCGCCAGGCATCCAGCCGGGCGCGGCGCTCGCCGCGGGTGCCGACGCCGTCATCGGCGATGTCGTCCACCTTGCGGCAGAAGGCATAGATGGCGAACATCGCCTCGCGCTCGGCCTCGGGCATCAGCCGCATGGCGAGATAGAACGAACTGCCGCTGGCCTTCTTCTTCACCGCCGCCGCCTGCGGCGCGTCCAGGGTACTGGTCATGCGCGACTCACCAGACGCTGGAAGGCGAAGCGCGGCAGGCGGCCCAGGAACAGGCGGGCCGCATCCAGCTTGGAATGGTGCACGGGCTCGGAGAGCGGATCGCGGCGCATCAGCTTGGCATTCAAATCTTCGGCCAGGGTTTGAATGAGATCAACTTCCAAGGCAAGCCGCCCGTCGGCGATGGTGCGGGCGAAGGGCCGGGCCCGGGCCAGCAAATCCGCGTTTTTCGCCGCCAGGCTGTGGATGACCTGCTTCAGCGCCGGGCCGGCCGCGGGCGCGGCCAGGTCCTCGATCCGGGCTCCGGCGGCGGCCAGCGCATCCGCAGGCAGATAGACCCGGTTCAGGCCGCGATAATCCTTGGCGCAGTCCTGAAGATGGTTGATGACCTGGAGCGCGGCGCAGAGCATGTCATTGAGGGGCCACAGATCCTCGCCCTCGCCATGCACCGCCAGCACGAAGCGGCCCACCGGCATGGCGGAATAGCGGCAATAGTCCAGAAGCTCGTCCCAATCGGCATAGCGCAGCTTGGTGACGTCGCGGCGGAACGCCTCGAGCAGGTCGAAGGCGTGGGATGGCGAAAGGCCGCGCTCGGCCAGGGCGGCGCGCAGGGCCACGCCCTCGGGCGAAACATCGCTCTCCCCCGCCAGAGTGGCGCGCATCTCCTCCAAAAGGCGCAGCTTCTCCTCCCGCGTGGCGGCGGGATGGTCGGCGATATCGTCGGCGAAGCGCACGAAGCGGTAGAAGGCCATCACCGGCGGCCGGTGACGGGGCGCGATCAGCCGCGACGCAACGGGGAAATTCTCGTCCCTGTGGCCCTTGCCCGATTGCAGCGCCGTCCCGCTCATGCCTCGCTCCTGGCGGCGCTCTGCGCCCGGCCCTTCCACATGCCGCCCTTGCCCCGCCAATACTGGATCGCCGAATCCAGGGTGAAGGCGGCATAGAAGGCGGCGATGATCGGCAGGGTGAAGGCCCAGAGCGGCGAGAGCCGGTAGAAGCGCAGGATGGGCTGCATCATCACCACCATGATGATGCATGCGATCCAGCCGGCGATTTGGGAGGGGCCGTTGGCGAACTGCGCCACCGCGGGCGGCGCGAGATAGACCAGCACCAGGCCAAGCAGCGTGCCCGCCAGCTTGAGCGGCGAATAATCCAGCTCGGCGAAGGCGGAGCGCGCCACCATGCGGCGGATCTGCGACAGGTTCTCGTAAGGGCGCAGGCTGACGGCGCGGCTGGAGAGGCCGAGCCAGACCGGTCCCCGCGCCTTCATCAGCTTGCCCAGCGAGACATCGTCGATGATGTTGCGGCGGATGGCCTCGATGCCGCCCACCGCCTCCAGCTCGGCGCGGCGCGCCAGCATGCAGCCGCCCGCCGCCGCCGCCAGCTTGCGTTTCGGATCGTTCACCGCGCCGAAGGGATAGAGCATGGCAAAGAAGAAGACGAAGGCTGGAATCAGGAAGTGCTCGACCAGGGTGCGGGCCGAAAGCTTGGCCATCTGCGAGGTCAGCACCAGGCCGTCGGCCTCGGCCCGCGCCACCAGGCGGGCGAGATTGTCGGGCGCATGGGCGATGTCGGCGTCGGTGAACCAGATATAGTCCGGCGCGCGCGCGCGCGCCGCCTCCAGCCCCTGCTGCATCGCCCAGAGCTTGCCGGTCCAGCCCGGCGGGCGCGGCGCGCCGCAAAGCACCGTCACCGGGCCGCCCAGGGCGCGGGCGGCGATGGCGGTGCCGTCATCGCTCTGATCGTCCACCAGGATGATGTGGAAGTCGCCGGGATAATTCTGCGCGATCAGGCTGCCCAGCGAGCGGGCGATCACATCGGCCTCGTCGCGCGCGGGCACCACCGCCACCACCGGCGGCCAGTGCGCCGGGACCGGCAGGCGCTGGTCGGCATCGCGCTCGCGGAAGAGCCAGAACATGCGCCGCCCGAAGGCCAGATGCAGCCAGACCAGGAGCGGGACCACGCCGAAGACGAAGCCCGCGATATTGTGCACCGGCCAGAGCAGAAGACCGCTCATCGCAGATACCCGTTGCTGCCGAACCAGGCCAGCGCGTCTTCCAGCCCGCTCTGATAGGGGCGCGCCTCATAGCCCAGCTCGCGCCGGGCCTTCTCCCAGGAGAAGAACATGCGGTAGCGCGACATGCGCAGCGCATCGGCGGTGAGGAAGGGCTCCTTTCCGGTGAAGCGCGCCACCGCCTCGGCGGCATAGGCCAGCGGAAAGAGGGGCGCGCGCGGCAGCTTCAGGCGCGGCGGCTTGCGGCCCGTCATCCGGCCGATATCGGCCAGCATGGTCTGCAGCGGCACATCGGTGCCGCCCAATATGTAATTCTCGCCGATCTTCCCGCGCTCCAGCGCCAGGAAATGGCCTTCGGCCACATCCTCGACATGCACCAGGTTGAGGCCGGTATCGAGGAAGGCGGGCATCTTGCCGTTCGCCATCTCGACGATGACGCGGCCGGTGGGCGTGGGCTTGATGTCGCGCGGCCCGATGGGGGTGGAGGGCGCGACGATCACGCAAGGCAGGCTCTCTTCGGCGATGCGGCGCTCGACTTCGCGTTCGGCCAGGAGCTTGGAGAGCTTATAGGCGCCGATCACGCTGTCGGGCGTGTGGCGCGAGGTCTCGTCCACCGCCATGCCGTTGACCGGCTTGAGCGCCGCGACCGAGGAGGTATAGACGATGCGCTCCACCCCCGTGGTCCTGGCCGCGCCCATCACCGCGCGCGCGCCTTGCAGATTGTTGCGGGCGATCTCGCCGGGATCGCGCGCCCAGAGGCGGTAATCGGCGGCGACATGGAAGAGATAGCGCACCCCGTCCAGGGCGCGGGTCATCGACTCCTCGTCGCGCATGTCGCCGGTGACGGCTTCCACGTCCAGCCCCGCGATGTTGGCATGGGATGCGGCGGGGCGCATCAGCACCTTGACCTTGAAGCCGCGCGCCACCGCGGCGCGGGCGACGGCGGCGCCGACAAAGCCGGACGCGCCGGTGACGAGGACGGTGTCGCTCATGGCCCGTCCCCGGCGGCGCGCAGCGCCGCGCGCCCCTCGATGCTCTGCCAATAGAGCAGCGCGGGCACGCCCAGCACGATCTCTCTCGCGCGCTTGAGCAGCGACACGGCGACACCGCTTTCCGGCGGCAGGCCGAACAACCCGGCCAGAGCGGCATAGCCGCCTTCCTGCACGCCGATGGCGGCGGGCACGAACACCGCCATGGAGCGCAGTGTGCTGAGCAGCGCCTCCAGCGCCAGGGCTTCAAGCAGGGAAACCTCCACCCCCACCAGATGGAAGGAGAGCCAGGTGCTGCCGCCCGCCGCCAGCCAGCCGATCAGATGCCAGAAGGCCGAGGCCGCCAGCCGCCCGGGGGATTCGTAAAGCTCATGGATCGCATGGCGGAAGGAAAAGCCGTCCTTCATCCTGGGGAAGAAGCGCGCCGTCATGCGCTCGAAGAAATCGGCGCCGCGCTTCTGCAACAGGACCATGGCGGTGATGGCGGGAATGGCCAGCACCAGCGCGCCGATCAGGTTGGAGAGCAGCGGCCCCGTCGCGCCATTGCCGCTCAACGCCGCCATGGTGACGGCCAGGCCGAAGGCCAGGAACACCACCTGGGCCATCGCCTCGGTGGTGTAGTCCACCGCGACCGAAGCCGCGGCATAGGCGCCGTTCATGCCCTTGACGATCATCAGCCGTGCCCCCGCCACCATGCCGCCGATGGGCGAGAAGGGCGACAGGTCGCCGATGGAATCGCGCACCAGCCGGGCGATGTAGAAATCGCGCTGGTGCGGGCGGCGCTCGCGCGGCAGCAGGCAGGCCCAGGCATAGGACGCCACCAGCAGCATTCCCGAGGCATAGAGACACAGCAGCGCCAGTCCGCCGAACCCGGCCTGGGCGACCGCGCCCCAGACCGCGCCGAAGCCCACGGCCCAGACGATCCAGACGGCGGCGACAAGGCCCGCCAGCAGCGCGATAAGAACGCTCCATTTCATGCCGGTATCCTCATGCGCGTCAGGCCGCGCCGTCCGCGGGCCTGCGTTCCAGCACCGTGGTCTGGAAGAAGGGATGCCAGTGGCACGATACCAGCCTGAGACGCGGCGAACAGCAGAAGGCGCAATGGATGCGCCGCGACAGCCGCGTCGCCTTGTCCCAGCCGCCCGCGAAGAGATGGTTGCTGAGCACGACGATGCCGCCCGGCGCCAGCAGCCCGGCGATGCGGTCGGCCACATCCGCCAGCGCCGCGTCGTCGGCGGAGGGAAGATAATAAAGCGTATCCATGATGGTGATGAGGTCATAGCCGCCCTCCAGCGCCCCCGGCAGGTCGGCGATATCGCCCTGGCGGAACTGGAGATTGGGGATGCCGCCGTGACGGTGGCGGGCGCGCTCCACCGCCGTCTGCGCCACATCCACGCCCAGCACCTGATCGGCGCGCGCCGACAGCAGCCGCGACAGCGTGCCCAGTCCGCAGCCCAGATCGAGCGCACGCGCGAAGCGCCGCGGCGGCAACAGCGCCATTACCGTGCGGTATTTGCGGTCCTGGTAGCTGGAGCGGGGATCGAGCGTGTTCCAGGGGTCCTCGCTGGTGTCGTACAGCGCCTCGAAGGCGGCGCGGCGGCCATGGGCCGATTCCAGTGCGGCGATGCGCGCATCGGTCCGGCCGCCCGCGATCAGCATCCAGAAATCCTGCGGCCGGACACAGTAATAGGAAGCGCAATCCCACAGCCGCGCCGCGGACCCGGCATGGCGCGGCCCCGGCTGCGAGCCCGCCTCGGTCATGCCGCTGTCTTCTTGCGGCCGATGACCCTGAGCGCCAGCCGCGCCATGAAGGGCACGAAGCGCGGCCGCTTCAGGCGCGGATCGTAGATGGAGAGGCGGCGGTCATTCTCGGCCACGCAGATGGCGATCAGCCCGCCGACATCGATGTCGGCGCCGAGCTGCTGCGCGCCCTTGACGGTGAAATTATTGTCCTGCTGGCCATGGCCGACATCCTTGGCGATGCCGATGCGCTCCCAGATCAGGAACAGCCAGACGGCGAAGACCTTGAGCTCGAACCAGGGCCGGCGCCAGACGGGCATATTGCGCCGGTGCCAGGCGATCCAGTTGACGAAGAAGAGGATATGGCGGCCTTCCTCATGGATCACCGGCTCGAAGGTGTCGATCAGGTCCGGCGGGAAGAAGCCGGTGTCCTTGGCGGCCTTGAACAGGCCGAAGGCGAAGAAGGAATCGATGCATTCGCTGTAGCCCGTCACCAGGAAGGCCCATTCCGGGTCCCTGGGCCGGTCATAGACCGGCTCGGGCGCCAGCTTGATGCCATAGGCCTCCACCAGATTGGCCAGGACATGGCGGTGGCGCCGCTCTTCATAACCGTCCAGCGTCACCGCCTTCTTCAGGAGCGGATCGGTGATGGATTCGGCATAGGTGGCCACATTCATGCCCGCCTTGTTCTCGGTCTGCACCGCGATGTCCCAGATGGGCAGGCTGGTGATGCGCTTCTCGGCCTCGGGCTCCAGCTTGGGCCAGTCCAGCACCCGCGGGCGATAGGGATTGTGGGTGTCGAGCAGCGTCTTGCAGAACAGGCGCTTATGTTCGTCCGAGCCGAAGCGGATGGGGCCGTCTTCCGGCCAGGCGCCGGTATCAAGCGTCAGCTCGGGCGGTATGACGAAAGCGTGGGAGCTCATTTCGCGGGCCTTTTCAGCAATTTAGTGTACCGGAAAGTCGCAGAAGCCGCCAAGACGAATGTCTGCGCCTTGCGCTGCCGCAATGACAGCCGGATTCAAGAGAGCCTCGCGTTCCGCTTCATAGGCATAGCCGGGCGCGGCGCCCGGATAATTTCCCGTTGCGGGATGCAGATAGATTTCGCTCAACCCTTCCGGGAGATTTTCGAGAAGGCCCTTGAGGCGGGGCGCGGTCATCGCCCCCGACCAGGCCAGGCCGAACACCGCATCGGGCGAGGCGATGCCCGCCCGGGCGAAGCGGCGGCGCAAGCCTTGCGCGAAAGGCCGGGTCAGCGCCGCCACGGCCGAGCCGCGATAGGGCTCGATACGCGCCAGGGTGGCCGCGGGCTCCAGGGGCACGCGCGCCGCCTTGAGGCCGAAGTCGCGGCCGATGGTCAGCATCAGCGCGGCGATGGTGGGGTGCAGATGGAAATGCTTGTGGGCGTTGACGTGATCCAGGGGAAGGCCGGTGGCGCGGAAGGCTGCGAACTGGGCCGCGATCTCCGCCGCAAGCTGCTTCCTCACATGGGGCAGGAAGAACATCGCCGCCCCCGCCCGCGCCATGTCGGTGCGGAAGTTTCCCTGCCGGTCCACCAGGTCGGGCACCTGGGAGGCGGGCAGCACGGGCCTTCCTTCCACCAGCACCAGATGCAGGCCGACGCGCAAGGAGGGCGTCACCTTCGCCCGCGCCACCGCATCGCCAGCCGCAGGCGCGGCCACCATCAGGCTGGCGGCGGTGAGGATGCCGTTCGCATGCGCCTCCAGCACCGCGTCATTGACCGCGATGGCGGCGCCAAAGTCATCGGCGGTGACGACGAGTTTTTTCAAGCAAACCCTGTCTCTCAGACTCACCATGGCCGGTCCCGAGCCGGCCATCCAACTTTCTGTCCAATGGCACAAAGCTGGATGGGCGGGTCAAGCCCGCCCATGGAGAGAAGCAATAAACCCGGCCTGTGTCAGGCGGCGTTCTGGCGGTCGCGCAGGAACTGGAAGAATTCCACGCCCTCGCGCAGGCGGCGCTTCATCATCCCTTCCTGGGTCACCATCTCCTTGACGATGGCGCCGATCTTCCTGGGGCGGAAATAGAACTCCTTGTAGAAGCCCTCCAGCGACTGGAAGATCTCGTCATGGCTGAGGTGCGGATAATGCAGCGGCGCCACCTGGATGCCGTCCTCCGTCACCAGCTCGGCATTGGCGGCGTCGAGCCAGCCATTCTGCACCGCCTGATTATAAAGGAAGGTGCCGGGATAGGGCGCGGCCAGCGACACCTGGATGGTGTGGGGGTTGATGCGCTTGGCATATTCGATGGTCTCGCGGATGGTCTCCGGCGTCTCGCCCGGCAGGCCCAGGATGAAGGTGCCGTGAATCTTGATGCCGAGTTCGTGGCAGTCCCGGGTGAACTTCTCCGCCACCTCGATGCGCAGACCCTTCTTGATGTTGTGCAGGATCTGCTGGTTGCCGGACTCATAGCCCACCAGCAGCAGGCGCAGGCCGCCATCCTTGAGCTTCTTGAGCGACTCGTAAGGCACATTGGCCTTGGCGTTGCACGACCAGGTGACGCCCAGCTTGCCCAGCTCCCGGGCGATGGCCTCGGCGCGCGGCAGATTGTCGGTGAAGGTGTCGTCGTCGAAGAAGAATTCCCTGGTCTGGGGGAAGGCCTTCATTGCCCATTTGATCTCTTCGACCACATGCTCGACCGAGCGGGTGCGGTAATTGTGCCCGCCCACCGTCTGCGGCCAGAGGCAGAAGGTGCAGCGCGACTTGCAGCCGCGGCCGGTATAGATCGAGATATAGGGGTGCTTGAGATAGCCGATGAAGTATTTCTCCATCTGAAGGTCGCGCTTGTAGACCGGCGTCACCCAGGGAAGGCTGTCCATATTCTCGATGATCGGGCGGTCGGGATTGTGCACGATCACGCCCTGGCGGTTGCGCCAGGAAATGCCCTTGATGTCGGCCCAGGGCTGGTCGTCGGCGATGTCCTTGATGGTGAAGTCGAACTCGTTGCGGGCGACGAAATCCACCGCCGGCGCCTTGATCAGCGAGCCTTCGGCGTCCACCGCCACCTTGGCGCCGATCAGCCCGGCCTTCAGGCCGGGATTGGCGGCCTTGAGCGCCTCGATCACCTTCACGTCGGAGGCGAAGGAGGGCACCGAGGTGTGCGCCACGACGAGATCGAAATCCCTGGCCTGGGCCACCACATCGGCCAGCGTGGTGTCGTGCGGCGGCGCGTCGATCAGCTTCGAATTCTCCACCAGCGCGGCGGGCTGGGCCAGCCAGGTGGGATACCAGAAGCTGCGGATCTCGCGCTTGGCCTGATAGCGGGAGCCCGCGCCGCCGTCGAAGCCGTCGAAGGATGGCGCCTGCAGGAAAAGGGTGCGCATGGTCATGGGGAAAGTCCTTCAGTTCGCGGATTGGGTCATGGCGCCGGAAGGCGCGATGTCGAAACGGGCGCCGCGCCAGTGCACGCTCTCGCCGAACAGGGCGTTGACGAACACGGCGAAGCTCAAAAGGTCGCGCAACGGCATCAGCCAGAAGGGCCCGGCATAGGTGCCGAACAGCCTGTCGATGCGGCGCTTGAGATGGAAGCGCGCCGCCAGCGTCGCCGCCAGCGCCGCAAGGCTGAGGGGCGCAAGGCCCAGGCACAGCGCCGACAGCACGGCGAAGGCGAAGCCGAAGGTCACCATGCTGCCCAGATTGCCCGCCGGGTCGATGCGGTGGATGGTGTGGCGCCAGCGGCGCTCATGGCGGAAGAGATCGAGGAAGCTCGGCTCGGTGGCGGTATGGGCCACGCCCAGCGCGGGCATCGCCAGCGTGTGGCCCATGGCGCGCACGGCGCGGCCGATCTCGTAATCGTCGGCCAGGCAGTCGGCGAAGGCGGCGAAGCCGCCCACATCCGCCAGCGTCTTGCGGCTGAGCGCGATGGTCGAGCCGAAACAGGGCGCGGCCAGACCCAGCGAGGTGCCGACCACGACATTGGGCAGGAATTCGTAGGATGTGCCCATCGCCGCCAGGCGCGACCACAGGCTGCGATCGCCCCTGGCCACCTCGCCCGTGTAAAGACAGGTGACGATGCCGACGCCCGGCCGCTGCAAGGCCGCCGTCACCTGCGACAGCCAGTGCGGCTGCACCGCGATGTCGCTGTCGGCCAGGACCAGCGTATCGTGCCTTGCCTGCGCCATCATGTTGATGAGGTTCGAGACCTTGCCGTTGGCGCCATGGCTGGCGGTGTCGGCCACCATCACGGTGTCGAGGCCGGGATGGCGGGCCTGCAGCGCGCGCACCACCGCGACGGCGGGATCGCTTTCGTCATGCACGCCGAAGACGATCTGCACCGCGCCGGGATAATCCTGGGTGCAGAAGCTTTCGAGATTTTCGTACAGCCCGGGCTCGCAGCGATGCAGGGGCTTGAGGATCGTCACCGGCGGATGCGCCGCCGGGCCCTGTGTGCCGCTTTCCATGAAGCGGCGCACGCTGAAGGCGGCAAACAGGGCGTAGCCCGCGCCCAACAGCGCAAGCCCCGCCAGCAGCCAGCCTAAGCCCGTGAAAAGAAACGCCATATCCATGTTTGCAGGGTTCCGCCCTTGCCCGGCTCCTTTTTAGATATTCGCACCCGCAGCGCCAAGCCTTGTTTTGGACACGGATTAAGACCGATCTTTTCTTAAGCAGATGATTTCCATGGCAGAATCGGAACTCCGGGTTCCGGGCCCGGAAAGGCCGTGCCGCGGCTGCGAAAAAATCCGCCCATTCGCACCTGCGAAGTCGTAAGAAGGGCCGCCCGCACGTCCTTGAGAACGATGAGCACGCTTCAGATCGGCGATGTGACCATACCGGGCCGGGTGCTGGCCGCGCCCATGACCGGCGTCACCGACCTGCCCGCCCGCCGCATCGCGGTGGCCGAGGGCGCCCCTTACGTCGCCACCGAGATGGTGGCCTGCGACGCTTTCGCGCGCGGCCGCCCCGATGTGGTGCGCCGTGCCGCGGGCGAGGACCTGCCCTTGAAGGTGATCCAGCTTGTGGGGCGCGATCCCCATTGGGTGGCGGCGGGCGCCAGGCTGGCCGAAGAGGCGGGCGCCGGGATCATCGACCTGAATTTCGGCTGCCCCTGCAAGGAAGTGACGGGCGCCCTCTCCGGCTCGGCCCTGATGCGCGAGCCGGCGCTGGCGGCGGATATCATCAAGGCCGCGGTGGACGCCACTTCGCGCCCGGTGACGCTGAAGATGCGCCTGGGCTGGGATGAGAAGAATCGCAACGCGCCCGAGATCGCCGCACAGGCACAGAGCCTGGGCGTAAAGGCGATCACCGTGCATGCCCGCACCCGCAATCAATTCTATAAGGGCGAAGCCGACTGGGCGGCCGTCGCCGCCGTGCGCGCGGCCACCACCCTGCCCCTGATCGTCAATGGCGATATTGTGAGCGCCGCCACGGCGCGCCGGGCGCTGGCGCTGTCGGGCGCCGACGGGGTGATGATCGGGCGCGGCGCCTATGGCCGCCCCTGGGTGATGGCGGCCATAGACAAGGCGCTGGATAACCCTGATGCCGTGTCGGAAACCGAGCCCGGCATGATCCGCCGCCTGGAAGTGGCGCTTCAACATTTCAGCGATACGCTCAAATTTTACGGCGACGCGCTGGGGCTGAAAATATTCCGCAAGCATCTTGGCTGGTATGTCGAACAGGCCCTGATGCCCAGGGATGCCGCCCAGCGGCGGGCCGCCAGGGCCCATTTGTGTCAAATCGACAATCCTCTAACTGTCGAATCGTCGTTGATTGCACTTTGGTCGGGTTTGCCCCTTCCAAAGTCCGCCGGCGTGACTATCTAGGGGCGTCGAAGGGGACATGCTTCGTGCTGACATCGTCAGCTTTTCTGACCGGTTTTCGGGGGTTTTCATGCGCCGCATTCTGATCCTTGGCACGCTCGCCCTGCTCGCAGCCTGCGGCGAGCAGAGCGGACCGCCGCCCCAGATGCCGCCCCCCTCGGTCGGCGTGCAGACCGTCGCCGAACAGCCGGTGCCGCTTTCGGCCGAGCTGCCGGGGCGCACCAGCCCCTATGCGGTCTCCGAAGTGCGCCCGCAGGTCAATGGCATCATCCAGCGCCGCCTCTTCGTCGAAGGCTCGAATGTCAAGGCGGGCCAGCCGCTCTACCAGATCGA
>Ga0182741_1000388_pt1 | contig 67678 bp, 72 predicted proteins | sample eDN5th37CBELigOP_FD_128874 | JGI IMG/M metagenome (GOLD analysis project Ga0182741, IMG submission 128874) | Enriched Organic Plus compost microbial communities from Emeryville, California, USA - eDNA 5th pass 37_C BE-Lig OP (version 2) (version 2) ...
ATAACGTTGAGTTGTCGGTGGAGTTGATCAAGCCGATCGCGATGGAGGAGGGTCTTCGTTTCGCGATCCGTGAGGGTGGCCGTACGGTTGGTGCCGGCGTGGTCACCAAGATCACCAAGTAAGCCATGGCGACCCCACGCATCCGCATCAAGCTGAAGTCGTTCGACCACCGCAGCCTCGACAGCTCGGCGTCGAAGATCGTCGAGACCGTCAGGCGCACGGGCGCCAAGGTGGCCGGCCCAGTGCCGCTGCCTACCCGCGTGCGTCGGTTCTGCGTGCTCCGCAGCCCGTTCACCGACAAGGACAGCCGCGAGCACTTCGAGATCCGGACCCATAACCGGCTCATCGACATCAAGACGCCGACCAAGAGCACGATCGACTCGCTCATGCACCTCGACCTCCCCACCGGGGTCGACATCGAGATCAAGACGGTCGGAGGCCGATAAATCGTGAAGGGCATCCTCGGCACCAAGGTGGGCATGACCCAGGTGTGGCAGGGCGACCGGCTCGTTCCGGTCACCGTCCTGCTCGCCGGGCCGTGCCCCGTGGTGCAGCGCAAGACGCCAGCCACTGACGGCTACAACGCCGTCCAGCTGGGCTGGTTCGAGAAGAGCGAGAAGGCGGTGAACAAGCCCCTCGCCGGCCACTTCAAGAAGGCCGGCGTGGCGCCCGTCCGCCACCTCGTCGAGTTCCGCGACTTCACGCCCGACGGCGACAAGGTCACCGTCGAGGCGTTCGCGGCCGGCGAGAAGGTCGACGTCACCGCTACGTCCAAGGGCCGCGGCACTGCCGGCGTCATGAAGCGTTGGAACTTCGCCGGCATGCCTGCCACGCACGGCACCAAGAAGAAGCACCGTCACCCTGGCTCGATCGGCCAGCGCAAGTTCCCCGGTCGCGTCCATAAGGGCAAGCGCATGGCCGGCCACTACGGCGCCGAGCGCGTGACCACCATCGGCCTCGAGATCGTCGAGGTCCGCCCCGAGGACAACCTCCTGCTCGTCAAGGGCGCCATCCCCGGCCCCAACGGCGGGCTCGTCGAGGTGCGGGCCTCCAAGAGGAAGGTGAGCTGATGGCGGTCACCATCGACGTCATCGGGAGCGACCGCAAGGTCACGCTCGACCTGCCCGAGCCCAAGGAGTCGGTGCTCTACGAGGTCGTCGCCTGGCAGCTCGCCAAGCGCCGTCGCGGCACCGCAGCCACCAAGACCCGCGGCATGATGACCGGCTCCACGGCCAAGATCTGGCCGCAGAAGGGCACCGGTCGCGCCCGCCACGGCTCCCGCAAGGCCCCGATCTTCGTGGGCGGCGGCACCGTGTTCGGCCCCCAGCCGCGCGACTACTCCTACACGCTGCCCAAGCGCGTCCGTCGCCTCGGCCTGCAGATGGCCATCGCCGACCGCGCCAACGCCGGCAAGCTCACGCTCGTCGAGTCGTTCGGCATCGGCGGCAAGACGAAGGAGTTCGTCGCCTGGGCCAAGGCCAACGGCATCGACGGCAGCGAGCGGGTCCTCCTCGTCACCGACGACGAGCTCGTCCGCCGCGCCGCCCGTAACCTGCCGTGGGTCGACGTTCTGCCCAACGCCGGCCTCAACGTCTACGACGTCCTGCGCGCCGACCGCGTGGTCGCCGACGCCGCCCTCTTCGACGGGGAGGCCGTCAAGTGAGCCCCAGCGACGTCATCATCGCCCCGGTCCTGTCTGAGAAGGCCATCGTGGCCATGCAGACGGGCAAGTACACCTTCTACGTGCACCCGCGCGCCAACCGCGTGCAGATCAAGGAGGCCGTCGAGACGGTCTTCGAGGTGGACGTCACGAAGGTGAACCTGGTCAAGGTCCGCACCAAGGTGAAGCGCATGGGTCGCTTCTCCGGCCGCACCGAGAACAGGCTCAAGGCCATCGTGACCCTCAAGCCCGGTCAGAAGATCGAGCAGCTCGAGGGCCTCTCGTAAGGAGGGAGGGTCAAGACATGCCTACCAAGAAGTACCGTCCGTACACCCCCTCCCGCCGCTTCATGACCACGTCGGACTTCGCCGAGGTCACGCGCAGCGAGCCGGAGAAGTCGCTGCTGCGGCCGATGAAGAAGTCCGGCGGCCGCAACAACAACGGCCGCATCACCGCGCGGTTCCGCGGGGGCGGGCACAAGCGCCGCTACCGCGTCATCGATTTCCGTCGTCGCGACAAGTCCGGCGTGCCGGCCAAGGTCGCTGCGATCGAGTACGACCCGAACCGCAGCGCGAACATCGCCCTGCTGCACTACGCCGACGGCGAGAAGCGCTACATCCTGGCGCCCGACAAGGTGAGCGTCGGCAGCACGCTGTTGGCCGGCCCCGAGGCCGAGCCCACCCCTGGCAACGCCATGCCGCTCAGGCAGGTGCCCGTGGGTAGCGTCGTCCACGCCGTCGAGATGGTCCCCGGCAAGGGCGCCCAGCTCGCCAGGTCGGCCGGCACGGGCCTGCAGATCCAGGGCCGCGACGGCGCCTACGTGACCGTCCGCATGCCCTCGGGCGAGCTGCGTCGCGTGCACGGCGACTGCTACGCCACCATCGGCACGGTCGGCAACGCCGAGCACAAGAACATCATCCTCGGCAAGGCCGGCCGCAAGCGTTGGATGGGCCGCAAGCCCCACCAGCGCGGCCGCGCCATGAACCCCGTAGACCACCCCCACGGCGGCGGGGAGGGTCGTTCGACCGGCGGGCGGCCGCCCGTCAGCCCCTGGGGCCAGCAGGCGAAGGGCTACAAGACGCGCGACAAGCGCAAGGTGTCCGGTCGCTTCATCGTCCGCCGCCGGAAGGGGAAGTGATCCATGGCTCGTAGCCTCAAGAAGGGCCCGTTCGTCGACGAGCACCTGCTGAAGAAGATCGACGCCGCCAACGCCTCCGGCGACAGGCGCGTCATCAAGACGTGGAGCCGCCGCTCCACCATCGTCCCCGAGATGGTCGGGCACACGATCGGCGTCTACAACGGTCGCCAGCACGTGCCCGTGTTCGTCCAGGAGACGATGGTCGGCCACAAGCTCGGTGAGTTCTCGCCCACCCGCACCTTCCGCGGCCACGGCGGGAACCGGAAGGATTGACCGTGCCGCAGGCCAAGGCTTCACTGAGGATGCTGCGCGTCACGCCTCGCAAGACGCGCCTCGTCGCGGACCTCATCCGCGGCAAGGACGTCACGCAGGCTGAGGCCATCCTCAAGTACACGGACAAGCGCGCCGCCGAGCCGCTCCTCAAGCTGCTCAAGAGCGCTCGCGCGAACGCCGTGAACAACCACGACATGTTCGACGACAGGCTGTTCGTGAAAGAGATTCAGGTCGGGGACGGCCCGCAGCTCAAGCGCGCCATGCCGCGCGCCCGCGGCCGTGCCGACATGGTGCGGAAGCGGACTTGCCACATCTCGATCACCCTGGAGGAACGCAGTGGGAAATAAGATCAATCCCGTCGGGTTCCGCCTCGGCGTGAACAAGCAGCCGTCCGCCCACTGGTACGCCAGCGCGAAGGACTACCCGAAGCTGCTGGCCGAGGACGAGAGGATCCGGCAGGTCGTCACCGAGGACGTCGGCCACTCGGGCATCTCGCGCATCGAGATCGAGCGCGCCGCCCACAACGTCAACGTCACCATCCACACGGCCAAGCCCGGCGTCGTCATCGGTCGCGGCGGCGAGTCCATCAAGTCGCTGCGCACGAAGCTCGGCAAGTTCATCGGCGGCAACGTCGCGGTGAACGTGCAGGAGGTCGCCAACCCGAACACGAACGCCACGCTCGTCGCTCAGCGCATCGCCGAGCAGCTCGAGCGCCGCTTCGCGTTCCGCCGTGCGATGAAGCAGGCCGTGCAGCGCACGATGGAGTCCGGCGCCCGCGGCGTGAAGGTGCGCTGCTCCGGCCGCCTCGGCGGCGCCGAGCAGGCCCGCCCCGAGTGGTACGCGGAAGGCCGCGTGCCGCTGCAGACGCTGCGCGCCGACATCGACTACGGCACCGCCGAAGCGCGTACGACCTACGGCATCATCGGCGTCAAGGCGTGGGTGTTCCACGGCGAGATCGTCGGCGACAAGCAGCGCCGTGCCGCCGTCGTGCCGCGCCCGAAGACCGAAGACGACAAGAAGAAGCGCCGCCGCCCGCAGGCTCGCCGCCGCGACGGCCGCGGCCGCGACGCCCGGCCCAGGGCGCGCAGGGAATAAGCGACCATGCTGCTACCGAAACGCGTCAAGTACCGCAAGCAGATGCGCGGCCGCACGGCCGGCGCCACCAAGGGTGGGGACTACGTCGCCTTCGGCGACTACGGCCTCGTGGCCCTGGAGCCCGGCTGGATCAAGTCGAACCAGATCGAGGCGTGCCGCATCACCATGAGCCGCTTCTTCAAGCGCGGCGGCAAGATCTACATCCGGATCTTCCCCGACAAGCCGATCACGAAGAAGCCCCAGGAAGTGCGAATGGGTAAGGGCAAGGGCGCAGTGGAGTACTGGGTCTCCGTCGTCAAGCCCGGCCGCGTGATGTTCGAGGTCGCGAACGTCACGGAGGAGCAGGCGCGCGAGGCGTTCCGCCTGGCGGCGCACAAGCTGCCCATCAAGACGAAGATGGTGAAGCGGGAGATCTACGATGAAGTCCAGTGAGGCTCGCAACCTGAGCCCGGAGGAGATCGCGGCCGAGGTCGAGAAGCGCCGGCAGGAGCTCCTGGACCTGCGCATCCAGTCGGCCATCGGCCAGACCTCCAACCCGCGCAGGATCAGGGCCGCCAAGCGCGAGATCGCGCGGCTGCTCACCATCGCCAGGGAGAAGGCTGAAGGCTGATGAAGAAGCTCATGCAGGGCCGCGTCGTTTCCGACAAGGCCGACAAGACCGTGACGGTGCTCGTCGAGCGGCGCTTCAAGCACCCGCTCTACGGCAAGGTCGTGACGGTGTCCAAGAAGTACCTGGCCCACGACGAGGCCAACGAGTTCGGTGTGGGCGACATCGTCGAGATCTCTTCGAGCAGGCCGATCAGCAAGCGCAAGCGCTGGGTCGTGACGCGCCTGGTCGAGAAGGCTCGCGCGTAAGGGACACGTTGCGATGATCCAGCAAGAGACCTACCTCGATGTGGCCGACAACTCCGGCGCCCGCGTCATCCAGTGCATCAGGGTGCTGGGCACGGGCCAGCAGTACGTCGGCACCGTTGGCGACGTGATCGTGGCGGCCGTGAAGGACGCCATCCCGCACGCCGCCATCAAGAAGGGTGACGTCGTCAAGGCCGTCATCGTGCGGACCAAGAAGGAGATCAACCGCAAGGACGGCTCCTCGATCCGCTTCGATTCCAACGCGGCCGTGATCATCAACAACCAGAACGAGCCGCGCGGCACGCGCGTGTTCGGTCCCGTGGCCCGCGAGCTGCGCGAGAAGCGCTTCATGCGCATCGTCTCGCTGGCGCCGGAGGTGCTGTGATGCCAGCTGCGGCCAAGTCCCGCATCAAGAAGGGTGACCGCGTCCGCGTCATCGCCGGGCGGCACAAGGGCGAGGAGGGCGAGGTCCTCAGCGTCCTGCGCGAGAAGGGTCGCGTCCTCGTCAAGAACGTCAACATCATCCGCAAGGCCCGCAAGCCCACGCAGGAGAACCCGCGCGGCGGCTTCATCGAGCAGGAGGCGAGCATCCACATCAGCAACGTGCAGCTGCTCGACCCCCAGACGAACAAGCCCACGCGCATCGGCGTGAAGGTCACCGGCGACGGCAAGAGGGTCCGCGTCGCCAAGCGCAGCGGCGCCGAGCTGGACGAGTGAGGTAGCAAGTGGCAGCCATCGAACAGGTTCAGTCGCCCACCAAGCTGCGTTACCAGGCCGTGCGCCAGCAGCTCGTGGAGAAGCACGGCTACGAGAACGTCATGGCCGTGCCGCGCATCGAGAAGGTCGTCATCAACATGGGCCTCGGCGAGGCCCGCGACGACTCCAAGGTGCTGGAGCGCGCCAGCCGCGAGCTCGCCCAGATCGCCCTGCAGCGCCCGGCCGTGACGCGCGCCAAGAAGTCGGTCTCGAACTTCAAGATCCGCGCCGGCATGCCCGTCGGCCTCCGTGCTACCCTGCGCGGCCCGCGCATGTGGGCGTTCCTCGACAGGCTCATCCACGTGGCGCTGCCGCGCGTCCGCGACTTCCGCGGCGTGCCCACCAACAGCTTCGACGGGCGCGGCAACTACAGCCTCGGCATCCGCGAGCAGCTCGTGTTCCCCGAGATCGACTACGACCAGGTAGACGCCACGCGCGGCTTCGACGTGACGATCGTGACCACGGCCAAGACCGACGAGGAAGCCCGCACGCTCCTCGAGCTCATCGGCATGCCGTTCAGGAAGTAAGGAGAAGGAGGACTAGTGGCTACGAGTGCCCAGATAGCCAAGGCCCAGCGCAAGCCGAAGTTCAAGGCGCGCCAGATCAACCGCTGCGGTCGCTGCGGCCGGTCGCGTGCGTACCTGCGCGACTTCGGGCTGTGCCGCATCTGCATGCGCGAGATGGCGCACAAGGGCTACCTGCCCGGCGTCGTCAAGTCCAGCTGGTGAGGCGCGCCGCCCGCGCAAGCCGGGCGGAGGCTCACGCAACAGAGAAGTCGCAAAGAAGCGGGGTAGAGGTCCTCGCGAACGCGGGGAAACCGCCCCCAACGGAAGGAACCTAGATGCAGACCGATCCGATCGCAGACATGCTGACGCGGATTCGCAACGCCGCAGCCGTCGCGATGCCAAGCGTCGACGTGCCGGCGAGCAAGTTCAAGAAGGCACTGGCCGAGATCCTCGTCCGCGAGGGCTACCTCAAGGACGTCGAGGAGGTGGAGGAGGGCGGCAAGCTCGTGCTGCGCATCGGCCTGAAGTACGGGCCGAAGCGCCAGAGCGTCATCCGCTCCATCCGCCGCGTCTCCAAGCCCGGCCGCCGCGCCTACACCAAGTCGAAGGGCGTGCCCGTCGTACGCGGCGGCCTCGGCCTCGCCATCATCTCGACGCCGCTCGGGCTCCTCGCTGACCGCGAGGCGCGCGCCAAGAACGTGGGCGGCGAGATCATCTGCGAGGTGTGGTGAGATGTCGCGCGTAGGCCGCAACCCCATCCGCCTGCCGAAGGGCGTCGAGATCAAGACGCTCGGGGCCGGTGTCGTCGAGGTCAAGGGTTCGAAGGGCTCGCTGACCGTGAACGTGTTCCCGGCGCTCGGCGTGAGCGTCGAGGACGGCGTGCTGACCGTCACCCGCGAGGGCGACGACCGCGAGTCGCGCGCCCAGCACGGCCTGGCCAGGGCTCTCCTGTCCAACGCCGTCGTGGGCGTTTCGCAGGGCTACACCCGCGACCTCGAGATCCACGGCGTGGGCTTCCGCTGCCAGATGAAGGGCAGCAACCTGGAGCTCAGCCTCGGCTTCTCGCACCCGGTCGTCGTGGAGCCGCCCGCTGGGGTCACCCTGGCGGCGCCGGAGCCCACGAAGATCCAGGTCAGCGGCATCGACAAGCAGGCCGTCGGTCAGGTGGCAGCCAACATCCGCGCCCTCAGGCCACCCGACGCCTACCACGGCAAGGGCGTCCGCTACGCGGGCGAGCAAGTTCGTCTCAAGCCGGGCAAGGCCGCGGCGCGCTGAGGTCATAGACGATGAGCATGAACGTCAACATCCGCAGAGAGCGCCGCAAGAACCGCACGCGTCGCAACCTCAAGCGCCCCGTGGACACGGGCAGGATGCGCCTGTCGGTGTTCCGCAGCGCCAAGCACATCTACGCCCAGGTCATCGACGACCGCACGGGCACGACCGTAGCCGAGGCCAACACGAAGAACGTCGAGGTCTCCGGCGACAAGACCGCGCAGGCGAGGGCCGTGGGCCTCGCAGTCGCCGAGCGGGCGCTGAAGGCCGGCGTGAAGAGCGTCGTGTTCGACCGCGGTCCGTTCAAGTACCACGGCCGAGTCAAGGCCCTCGCCGATGGGGCCCGCGAGGGAGGCCTCGATTTCTGATGGCAGAGACCGAGTTCGAAGACAAGGTGATATTCATCCGCCGCACCGCCAAGACCTACAAGGGCGGCAGGCGGTTCCGGTTCGGCGCGATGGTCGTCATCGGCGACCGCAACGGCCGCGTGGGCCTGGGCCTCGGCAAGGCGCGCGAGGTCCCGGTGGCGGTGCAGAAGGGCCAGTACGTGGCGCGGCGCAACATCATCCGCGTCCCGATCTCCGAGCCCGGCACGATCCCTCACGAGGTCGTGGGCGAGCACGGCACCAGCCGCGTCCTCCTCAAGCCCGCCGGCGCCGGCACGGGCGTCATCGCCGGCTCCGTGCCGCGCGCGATCGTCGAGCTGGCCGGCTACCGCAACCTCCTCACCAAGGAGCTGGGGTCGCGCAACCAGACGAACGTGGCCTACGCGGTCATGGAGGGCCTGAAGCAGCTCAAGACCTTCGAAGAGGCCAAGAGGGAGCGGGAGTCGGCGCGATGAAGGTCACGCTGAAGAAGAGCCTCATCGGCGTGCCCAAGGACCAGCGCGCGACCGTCAACGCGCTGGGCCTGCGCAAGACCGGCGACAGCCGTGAAGTCACGGACAACGTGAGCACCCGCGGGATGCTCAAGAAGGTCGCCTATCTGCTCGACATCGAAGGGTGGGAGAGCAAGTGAAGCTCAACGAACTACGCCCGGCGCCCGGCTCCAAGAAGACGCGCAAGCGCGTCGGCCGTGGCCTCGGCAGCGGCCGCGGCAAGACCGCCGGCCGTGGCCAGAAGGGCCAGAAGAGCCGCTCCGGCTACAGCGCCGGCGCCAGCTGGGAAGGCGGCCGCTCGCGGCTGATCATGCGCCTCCCCAAGCGCGGCTTCAACAAGGTCAAGGCGCCCCTTCAGGTCGTCAACGTCGGCGACCTCAACCTCTTCTCGGACGGCGACGCGGTGGACGCCGTGGCGCTCAAGGCCCGTGGCCTGGTGCGTCGCGCCGATCACCCCGTGAAGCTCCTCGGTGACGGCGCGCTCGAGGTCAAGAAGCTGACCATCCGCGTCGACATGGCCTCGCGCTCCGCGGCTGAGGCCGTCGCCGCCGCCGGCGGCACGCTCGTGCTGCCGGAGGGCGCGGCCCAGGCCGAGGAGAACTAGCCGATGCTGCAGGCCTTCCGCAACGCCCTGGTCATACCCGACCTGCGGAGGAAGCTGCTCGTCACTATCGGGCTGCTGGCGGCCTACCGCCTGATGGTCCACATACCCACGCCGGGCGTCGATATCGACGCCCTCGTGGGTGGCGCACTCTCGAGCGACCTCTTCTCGCTGCTGAACTTCATCTCCGGCGGGAACTTCGAGACGTTCTCGATCGCCGCGCTGGGGGTCATCCCCTACATCACGGCGAGCATCATCATCCAGCTGCTCACCTCGACGTACCCGCCGCTCGAGCGGCTGGCGCGCGAGGGCGAGGAGGGCCGCCGCAAGATCACGCAGTACACGCGCCTCGGGGCGATCTTCCTCGGCGCCATCCAGTCGGTGTTCTTGGCCGTGGCCCTGCTGGGGCCCTCGGGCGCGCTGAAGGTCGGCTGGAGCAACGGGCCGTTCTTCTGGTTCGTCGTGCTCGTCACGCAGGTGGCCGGCATCTCGGTCGTCATGTGGCTGGGCGAGAAGATCACCGAGTACGGCATCGGCAACGGCATCTCGATGATCATCTACGCCGGGATCGTGGCGTCGTTCCCCGCCGCGTTGAGCCAGCAGTTCGCGCTCATCGGCACGGGCGAGGCCAACGTCTTCGGCCTGATCATCTACTTCGTCCTGCTGATCGTCGCGATGGCCGGCATGGTGCTGGTGCAGCAGTCGGAGCGCCGCATCCCCGTGCAGTACGCGCGCAAGGTGGTGGGCCGCAAGGTCATGGGCGGCCAGACCACCTACATACCGCTACGCCTCAACGCCGCGGGCGTGATCCCCATCATCTTCGCGGTGGCGATCCTCATACTGCCGCAGACGGTGCTGGGCGCTTTCCCGAACGTCCTCTGGATGCAGAACCTGGGCGCCTGGTTCAACCCCGGCCAGTGGCAGGGGCTCGTCGTGAGCACCGTGCTCATCGTGGCGTTCACGTACTTCTACACCCAGATCTCTTTCGACCCGAAGCGCATCTCCGAGAACCTCCGCGAGTACGGCGGCTTCGTGCCGGGCGTCCGCCCTGGCCAGCCCACCACGGAGCACCTCACGCGCATCACCACCCGCATCACGCTGTGGGGCGCCCTGTTCCTCGGCGCCGTCAACGCCCTGCCGCAGATCATGGCGTGGATCACCGGCACGACGCAGCTGTCCTTCGCGTTCTCTGGCACGGGCCTGCTGATCATGGTGGGCGTCGCGCTCGACACCCTCAGGCAGCTCGAGTCGCAGCTGATGATGAGGCACTACGAGGGCTTCGTGCAGCGCGGGCGCATCCGCGGCCGCGGGAGGCGCTTCTAGGTGGCTGACGTCTCCACATCCACGGTGGTCCTGCTCATGGGCCCTCCGGGCGCCGGCAAGGGCACGCAGGCGGCCAAGCTGGCGGCGTCGCGGGGCCTTCGCAAGCTCTCGACGGGCGACATGCTGCGCGACCACGTGAAGCGCGGCACCGAGCTCGGCCAGCGGGCGAAGAGCCTGATGGACGAGGGCGTGCTGGTGCCCGACGAGCTGATCGTGGCCATGGTCAAGGACGAGCTCGTCGGCATGAGCCCCGTCAAGGTGCTCCTCGACGGCTTCCCCCGCACCATCCGCCAGGCCGAGGCCCTCGACGCCATGCTCAAGGAGCTCGGCGCCCCGATCGACGCGGTAGTGGTGCTGTCCGTGGACTCCGAGGAGCTGGTGCGCCGCCTCATCGGGCGCGCCGCCGCCGAAGGGCGCAGCGACGACAACGAGGACACCATCAGGACGCGCATGCAGGTCTACCAGGAGCAGACGCGTCCGCTGCTCGACTACTACCGTGCGGCCGGCAAGCTGCACCGCGTCAACGGCGTCGGCACCGAGGACGAGGTCCACGAGCGCATCGCCGACGTGCTGGACGGTGTGAGCGCGTGATCCTCAAGCGCCGCGCCGAGCTCGAGGTCATGGCCGAGGCCTGTGCCATCAACAGCGCGGCCTTGGAGGCCGTCGAGGCGGCGCTGCGCGTGGGCGTGTCCACCGCCGAGCTCGATAAGGTCGCTGAGGATGCTATACTCGCGCGCGGCGGGAAGCCCGCCTACAAGGGCTACAACGGCTTCCCCGCCACGCTCTGCACCTCCGTCAACGAGGTGGTGGTTCACGGGTTCCCGTCGGACGAGCCGCTGAAGGACGGAGACATTGTTTCGATCGACATCGGGACGTTCTACCGCGGTTACGCCGCCGATATGGCGCGTACCTACGCAATCGGGACGGTCCCTGTCGAAACACGGCGCCTGCTGGAGGTCACCGAGCGGTCACTATACGCCGGTATCGCCGCCGCGCAGGCAGGAGCTCGTCTCGGCGACGTCTCCGCGGCCATACAGGACGTCGTCGAGGGAGCAGGGTTCTGGGTAGTGAGGGAGTTCGTGGGCCATGGCATCGGTCGTGACCTGCACGAGCCGCCCGAGGTACCCAACTTCGGTCGTGCCGGCACGGGCCCCGTGCTCCGTCCCGGCCTCGTACTGGCGATAGAGCCGATGGTGGCTCAGAGCCGCTCACGCGTGCTCATCGCCGACGACGGCTGGACGGCTTACACGGAGAACCGCTCGTTGGCGGCACATTTCGAGCACACCGTGGCCATCACGGAAGACGGCCCATGGGTGCTCACGGAACGGCGAGCCGCAGGGAACAGCGCCAAAGCGGCGGCCGAAACAGGAGGTGTACATGGCGCGTAGACGCTCGGGACCTGCCAGGCCGCCACGCGAGAACCGCCAGGAGGAGACGACCCAAGACACGATCCGAACGGAAGGCGTGGTCCTGGAAGCGCGTCCGAATACGACCTTCTTGGTCCAGTTGGACGCGGGCCCCGAGATACTTGCCCACGTTGGGGGCAAGATGAGGCGCCATTACATCAGGATCCTCCCTGGCGACAGGGTGGTCGTCGAGATCAGCACGTACGACCCGGAGAAGGGTCGCATCGTCTACCGCAAGTAGGAGCACGCATGAAGGTAAGGGCTTCAGTTAAGCCGATGTGCGACAAGTGCAAGGTGATACGCCGGCACGGACGGGTGTACGTGATCTGCAGCGTGAACCCGAAGCACAAGCAGAGGCAGGGGTGAGGGATGGCTAGGATCGCAGGTATCGACCTCCCGCGCGAGAAGCGGGTCGAAGCGGCGCTCCCGTACATCTACGGTATCGGCTGGTCGCGCTCGAAGGACATCCTCGCCAAGGCTCAGGTCGACCCCAACACGCGGGTCAAGGACCTGACCGAGGTCGAGGTCGGCCGCCTCCGTGAGGTCATCGACCGCGAGTACAAGGTCGAGGGCGACCTGCGCCGTGAGGTGCAGCTCAACATCAAGAGGCTCATGGACATCGGCTGCTACCGCGGCCTGCGGCACCGCCGCGGCCTCCCGGTGAGGGGCCAGTCCACGAAGACGAACGCCCGGACGCGCAAGGGCCCGCGCCGCACCGTGGCTGGCAAGAAGAAGGCGCCGAAGAAGTGAGGCTGATGCAGCATGGCTAAGGCTGGTGGCAACACCAAGACGGCGAAGAAGCGCGTCAAGCGTAACCTCGCGGAAGGCAAGGCGTTCATCCACGCCTCGTACAACAACACGATCGTCACGATCACCGACATGGACGGCAACACGGTGGCCTGGTCCTCGGCCGGCTCGATCGGCTACAAGGGCTCCAAGAAGGGCACCCCGTACGCCGCCCAGCTCGCCGCCGCCGACGCGACGCGCAAGGCCCAGAACATGGGCATCTCGCAGGTGGACATCGTCATCCGCGGGACCGGCTCGGGCCGCGAACAGGCGATCAGGTCCATCCAGGCGACCGGCGTCAACGTCAGGACGATCATCGACGACACCCCGACGCCGCACAACGGCTGCCGCCCGCGCAAGCGGAAGCGCCCGTAAGGATTAGAGGAGAGACATGGGTCGCTACAGAGGACCAGTCGTCAAGCTCTGCCGCCGTGAGGGCGTGAACCTCGTCGAGACGCCCAAGGTTCAGCGCTACATGGAGGCTCACCCGTACCCGCCCGGCCAGCACGGCCAGCGCCGTCGCCGCAAGCCGAGCGACTACGGGGTGCGCCTGCGCGAGAAGCAGAAGCTGCGCATCTACTACAACATGAGCGAGAAGCAGTTCCGCAACCTGTTCGACGAGGCCGCCAAGGCCGAGGGCTCGACGGGTTCCGTGTTCCTGCAGCTCCTCGAATCCAGGCTCGACAACGTGGTCTACCGGCTCGGCATCGGCTACACCCGGCGCCAGGCCCGGCAGTTCGTCGCGCACGGCCACGTCCTCGTGAACGGCAAGAGGGTCGACATCCCGTCGTACCGCCTCAAGCCGGGCGACGAGATCGAGGTCGCCCCGCGCGCGAAGAAGAACCCCATCATCCGCGCCAACGTCGAGGAGCGCCGCCGCGGGAAGCTCAGCCCGTGGCTGGAGTTCGACCCCGAGACGCTCAAGGGCAGGTTCCTGCACCGCCCGGCTCGCGAGGACATCGTCGTCCCCGTCAACGAGCTGCAGGTCATCGAGTACTACTCGCGCTAAGGGGCGGCGTAACGCTCGAAGGCCTAGTACAGGAGGTACAGGTGCAAATCATCCCCGAGTTCAAGGCCAAGGTGGGACCCGACTACGGCGAGTTCGTCGTCGAGCCGCTCCCCCGCGGCTACGGCGTCACGCTGGGCAACCCGCTGCGGCGCATACTTCTCTCCTCGGTGCCGGGCACGGCCGTCACGAGCGTCTACATCGAGGACGTCCTGCACGAGTTCTCCACGATCCCTGGGGTCAAGGAGGACGTCATGCAGATCATCCTCAACCTCAAGGAGCTGGTGGTGAAGCTCCACGAGGACGACGTGGTGACCCTGATGCTGCGCGCGGAGAAGGAGGGGCCCGTCACGGCCGCCGACTTCGACGTGCCTGCCAGCGCTGAGATCATCAACCCTGACCTGCACATCGCCACCCTGGCCAAGGGGGGCAAGCTTGTCATGGAGGTCCGCGTGGAGCGCGGCGTGGGCTACGTCCCCGCCGAGGTCCACGGCACCAAGGACCGCATCAACTCGATCCCGGTCGACGCCGTCTTCACGCCCGTGAAGCGCGTCGCCTACCGCGTCGAAGACACACGCGTCGGTCAGCGCACCGACCTCGACCGCCTGCTCCTGCGCGTGTGGACCGACGGCAGCGTCGACCCGCGCACCGCTCTCGACCACGCCGTCGAGACGCTCCGCGGCCAGCTCGCCGTCTTCAGCGGCGCCGGCACGGAGCCCAGCGAGGAGAAGGCCCCCGTCATCACGATCCCCTCGGCCAAGCCCACCGAGGAGCCGCCCGCCCGTCCCGACCAGGTGATCCTCTCCCTCGAGAGCCTCGACCTCTCCAGCCGCGTCCTCCACTCCCTGCAGGAGGAGGGCATCGACTCGGTGAACGCGCTTCTGGCGCTCTCCGAGCGCGACCTCAAGAAGGTCGGCGGCGTGGGCGAGAAGTCGCTGGAGGAGATCAAGGAGCGGTTGGCCGCCAAGGGCCTGAAGCTCAAGGAGTAGAGCATGCGTCACCTCTCTAGCGGCCGCAAGCTGAGCCGGTCGAGCAGCCACCGCACCGCACTGGCCCGCAGCCAGGCGACGGCGCTGCTGCGCCATGGGCGCATCAAGACCACGCTCACCAAGGCGAAGAACCTCCAGCCGTACGTGGAGAAGCTGATCACCACGGCGCGTGGCGGCGACCTGCACGCCCGTCGCCTGATCGCTCGCGAGATCCACGACCGCGACGTGCAGCGCAAGCTGATGAGCGAGATCGCTCCGGCCTACGCGCAGCGTCCAGGCGGCTACACGCGCATCCTGAAGCTGACGACGCGCCGCGGCGACGGCGTCCAGGAAGCGCTCATCGAGCTCGTCAAGGACTGAGACGCGCAGCGGCCCAGCCGGCCGCGGACGCGACGGGCCTCACGGCCCTATCTTGACCGCAGGAGGCGCGCCCCTAGGGGCGCGCCTCTTCCGTTGGTATCGGCGCCGAGAGTCAGCGCAGGGCGCTGGCGAAGCTCTCGCCGGGGCCCGCCCAGACCTCGCCGAGGAGGTCGGCCACGGTGGCGCCCACGTCGGCGAACGAGCGCCTGGTGCCCAGGTCCTTGGCCGTCACGCCGGGGGAGTATGCCAGCAGCAGGCCGTACTCGCGGGTGTGGTCGGTGCCGTACCAGGTGGGGTCGTTGCCGTGGTCGCTCACGATGATGAGCGCGTCGCCCTGCCTCACGGCCGCCAACAGCGCTGGCAGGCGCTCGTCGAACTCGGCCAGCGCCGCGGCGTAGCCCGCCACGTCGCGCCGGTGGCCGTAGAGCGAGTCGAACTCCACCAGGTTCGTGAACACCAGGCCATCGACGCCCATGTCCATGAGCTTCAGGGTCTGCTCGATGCCCTCCTGGTTCGTGCCCGCCTTCACCTCGCGCGTGAAGCCCCTGTGCGCGTAGATGTCGGGGACCTTGCCCACGCCCACGACCTCGCGACCGGCGGCCTTCAGCGCGTCGAGGACCGTCGGCGTCTCGGGCGCCAGCGAGTAGTCGTGCCTGTCGGCGCCGCGGCGCACGAACGCGCCGGGGACGCCCTCGAACGGCCGGGCGATCACGCGGGCCACGGCGTAGCGGCCCACCAGGATGCGCCTGGCGGCCTCGCACCAGGCGTACAGGGTCTCGAGGGGGACGACGTCGACGTGCGCCGCCACCTGGAAGACGCTGTCGGCGCTCGTGTAGACGATGGGCCAGCCCGTCCGCATGTGCTCCTCGCCGAGCTCGTCGAGGACCGCGGTCCCTGACGCCGGCTTGTTGCCGAGGTGCCCGCGACCCGTGGCGGCGTCGAAGGCGAACATGACCTCGTCGGGGAAACGCTCGTAGGTCTGGAACGGGTGCTGGAGGACCACGCCCATGAACTCCCAGTGGCCCGTCGTCGTGTCCTTGCCTGGCGACAGCTCCGCCATGCGCCCGTGGCTCGCGAGTGGGTTGGGGACGGCCCGCAGAGAGGTCACGCCTTGGACGTTGCCGAGGCCGAGGGCTGTGAGGTTCGGCAGCGCGACGCCGGCCCCCTCGACCACGTGGTCCAGGGTGTGCGACCCGGCGTCGCCGCCCCGCGCCGGGTCGCCGAAGCCGTCGGCGTCGGGCAGGGCGCCCACGCCCACGGAGTCGAGCACGATCAGGGTCACCGTCATGGCCAGAGCTTACGTCCTGGACGTGAGGACGGGGCCCTGCGATACAGTGCCGGCGTGTCGCTGGTAGAGCGCGTGACGGCGGCCCTGGACCAGCTCCTGCCGGGCGGGCGCCGCTACCTGGTGGCCGTGTCTGGCGGGGCCGACTCCGTTGCGGCCCTGCGCCTGCTCCTGGAGACCGGCCGCGACGTGGTCGCGGGGCACGTGGACCACCGTCTGCGTGAGTCCTCGGCGGAGGACGCAGCGTTCGTGGCCGACCTGTGCCGCGGCCTGGGGGTGAGGCTGGAGTCGGCGTCCGTAGACGTCATGGCCGTGGCGCGCCGGCGCGGGTGGAACCTCGAGGACGCCGCCAGGCGTGTGCGCTACGAGTTCCTGCACCGCGTCGCGGCCGAGCTCGGCGCCGACGCCATCGTGGTGGCGCATACCCGCGACGACCAGGCCGAGACCTTCCTGCGCCAGGCCCTCCGCGGCACGGCCTTCCCGGCTGGCATGCCGGCGCGGCGCGGTCTCGTCGTGCGGCCCCTCCTCGGCGTGGGCCGCGAGGCGCTGCGGGAGTACCTGCGCGCCAGAGGCCAGCCCTGGCGGGAGGACGAGACGAACCTCGACGTCGCGGGACAGGAGCGGGCGTGGCTGAGGCACCGGGTCATGCCGGAACTCGCCGAGAGGTACCCCCGGGCCGCGGAGGGCCTTGCGCGCACCGCCGGGGCGGTCGCCGACGCGCGCGACGCCCTCATGGCAGTGGCCGCGCAGCGCCACGGTGTGACCAGCCTGAGCGTCGCGGCGCTGGCCCGCGAGGGCCGCGGCCTCCAGCGGGCGGCCGTGGCGGGCCTCCTCGAGGCTGCAGGGGTGACCCCGGGCCACGAGCTCCTGGACGAGGCGCTGGCCGTGGTGGCGGAGGCGGCCAGCGGGCGCCGTGCGCCCTGGCGCCGCGATGTGGGCGCCGGCAAGGTGCTCCGGGTGGCGTACGGGCGCGTCGAGGTGGTCTCCCACCCGGGCCAGCCAGCCGCCCGAGCGGTGCCGGTCGCCTCGCTCGACGACCTCGAGGCCGCCCTCGGGGGCTCGGAGGCGCCGCGTCCATCCGCCCAGGCTTTGGCCGCCCTGGCGGCCGAGCACGGGGGAGACCTGGTGGTCCGCCCACGCCAGCGGGGCGACAGGATCCGCCTGGCTGGCGGCACCAAGCTCGTCTCCGACCTGCTCGTGGACCGCAAGGTGCCGCGCGAGGAGCGGGACGCCCTGCGCGTGCTCGCTGCGGGAGACGAGGTGTTCTGGGTCGAGGGCGTCGCCGCGGTGCCCGGGCTCCTCGGTGAGCCTCCCAAGGACGACGCCCACTGGATGAGGGAGGCCCTGCGCGAGGCCCAGGGCGCGGCCGCCGCAGGGGAGGTGCCGGTGGGGGCCGTCGTGGTGAGGGACGGCGCCGTGCTGGCGGCCGCCCGCAACCGCACCGAGGCGGACCGCGACCCCAGCGCCCACGCCGAGCTACTGGCGCTCAAGGCAGCGGCCGCGGCGACCGGCGACTGGCGGCTCCAGGGCGCGACTCTATACGTGACCCTCGAACCTTGTCCCATGTGCCTCGGAGCCGTGCTGCACACCCAACTGGCCCGCGTCGTCTACGGCGCCGAGAACCTCAGGGAGGGCGCGCTCGGCAGCGTCATCGACATGCGCGCCGGCCGCTTCAAGCGGCTGCCCGAGGTGGAGGGAGGCGTGCTGGCCAAGGAGAGCGGCGCTCTCCTGGCGCGCTTCTTCGAGGAGAGGCGGCGGGGCTAGGCGTCGGCCAGGTCCGCGGCGACTTGCCCATCACGACGGCAACTTTCGGCCCTCCCGGCGGGCTACACTGGTCCATCGGCGCCATGGAGCATCAGATCCGGAACTTCTCGATAATCGCGCACGTTGACCACGGCAAGTCCACGCTTGCCGACCGGATCCTCGAGCTCACCGAGAGCGTGTCGCCGCGCGAGCGGCGCGACCAGATGCTGGACACGCTGGAGCTCGAGAGGGAGCGCGGGATCACCATCAAGGCCACGCCGGCGCGGCTGTTCTACACCGCCGACGACGGCCAGACCTACCTCTTCAACCTCATCGACACCCCGGGGCACGTGGACTTCAACTACGAGGTCTCGCGGGCCCTGCGCGCCTGCGAGGGCGTGTTGCTGGTCATAGACGCCGCCCAGGGCGTGGAGGCGCAGACCATCCAGAACGCCTACCTGGCCATAGACAACGGCCTCGAGGTGCTGCCGGTCATCAACAAGATCGACCTCCCCGCCGCCGACGTCGAGCGCGCCAAGCAGGAGCTCGAGGAGGTCATCGGCATCCCCGCCGACCACGCGGTGCCGGTGTCGGCCAAGACGGGGGAGAACATCAAGGCCGTCCTGGAGGGCATCGTCAAGCACCTGCCCGCCCCCCAGGGCGAAGAGACCGCTCCCCTGCGTGCCCTGATCTTCGACGCCGTCTACGACGCCTACCAGGGAGTCATCGCGTTCATCAGGGTCTTCGACGGCTCCGTGCGCAAGGGCGACCGCGTGAAGGTCATGTCGACGGGCAAGACCTTCGAGGTCGACAACGTCGGCGTGTTCAGGCCGCAGCCCACGGTGAGCGACGTGCTGAGCGTGGGCCACGTGGGCTGGTTCACCGCCGGCATCAAGGACATCGCCGACACGCAGATCGGCGACACCGTGACCTACGCCGACAGGCCGACGGACGCCGCCGTGCCGGGGTTCAAGCCCGCCATGCCGGTGGTGTTCAGCGGCCTCTACCCGACAGACACCGAGGACTACCCACGCCTGCGCGAGGCCCTCGAGAAGCTGAGCCTCAACGACGCCGCCTTCAGCTTCGAGCCGGAGACCTCCGAGGCCCTGGGCTTCGGGTTCCGCTGCGGGTTCCTGGGGCTGCTGCACGCCGACATCGTCCAGGCCAGGCTGGAGCGCGAGTTCGACCTCTCGCTCATCGCCACGGCGCCCGCGGTCGTCTACAAGGTCAAGACCACGGACGGCAAGGAGACCGAGGTCCAGAACCCCGCCGAGCTGCCCACTCCCGACCGCATCGAGGAGATCTCGGAGCCGTGGGTGAACCTGTCGGTGTTCCTGCCGGAGGAGTACGTGGGCGCGGCCATGGGCCTGCTGCAGGAGAAGCGCGGCGAGATGAAGGACATGGTCTACCACGGGCGCCGGGTGGAGCTCCGCTACGCCGTGCCGTTCGGCGAGATCCTCTACGACTTCCACGACAGGCTCAAGTCCCTGTCGCGCGGCTACGCCTCCATGGACTACCAGTTCTCCGGTTACCGTCCCGGCGACCTCGTGAAGCTCGATGTGCTGGTGAACGAGGAGAAGGTGGACGCCCTCTCGGTGATCGTGCACCGCGACAAGGCCTACGAGGTGGGCCGCAAGGTCGTGGACCGCATGGCCGAGGTGATCCCGCGGCAGATGTTCGCGATACCCGTGCAAGCGGCCATCGGCGGCAAGATCGTGGCCCGCGCCACCGTGAAGGCCTTCCGCAAGGACGTCTTGGCCAAGTGCTACGGTGGCGACATCACGCGCAAGAAGAAGCTCCTGGAGAAGCAGAAGAAGGGCAAGGCCAGGATGAAGCAGCTAGGCACCGTGGAGGTCCCGCAGGAGGCGTTCCTGGCCGTCCTGGGCGCCGAGGAGTAGCGCTTGGAGGCCCGCGGCAAGGCCGTCAGCGCTGCGGCGCCCGCCAAGCGGGAGGCTGAAGCCAAGGCGTCGCAGAGCTCCCTGAGCCTGCGCACGCAGCTGGCCCTGGTGATAGCCCTGCTCGCCCTGCTCCCCAGCGTGGTCATGGTGGTGGTGACGGTCTTCCCGGCCTACCGGAGGGCCGGCCCGCTCGCGGCGCCGGAGGTGCTCACGGTCGTCGCCTGGCTGGCGGGCTTCGTGCTGATCGCCGCCCTGACCGGCTACGTGGTGTCGGGCCAGCTGCTCGGGCCCCTCCTCAGGCTCAACAGGGACCTGGGCACGCTGAAGGCGGCCAGCGCCCAGCTAGCGGGAGAGCGCTTGGCGGTGAGGTCAGACGAGCCCAAGGAGGTCAAGGCGCTGGCCGAGACCTTCAACGAGCTGCTGGACGAGGTGTCGCGCGAGCAAGGCCGCCGGGCGGCGTTCACCGCCGCGCTGATGCACGACCTCAAGACCCCGTTGGTGGCCGCGGTCAACCTGCTGCACGTTGTGCGGGAGGCCGACGGCCTGGGACGCGAGCAGCGGGTGGAGGTCATGCGGCGCCTCGCCAACGAGCTGCAGGCGCTGATCGACCTGGTGCAGAAGATGGTAGATGCGCACCGCCTCGAGAGGCCCGAGGTGCCGCTGGCCCGCGAGGAGGTCGACCTGCGAGCGCTCGTCGACCTGCTCGTCGAGCGCCTCGAGCCCCTGGCCGCCGAGCGGGGCGTGAGGATCGAGGTCACTGGCGAGGCCCGGGCGCACGTCGACAGGCGCGAGGTCGAGCGGGCCCTCTACAACCTGGTATCGAACGCCGTGCGCTACGCCGCCTCCACCATCCAAGTTGAGCTGTTCCCCGGCTTGGTGCGCGTGGCCGACGACGGGCCGGGCCTGGGGGCGCCCCTCGACGAGCTGGCGCAGCCGTTCAACGACCAGGGCGTGAACATCGCGGGCAAGCGGTACGCGGCCGGCGCCGGCGGCCTGGGCCTCTTCATAGCCAGGCGCGTCATGGAGGCGCACGGCGGCCGGTTGGTGGCGGAGTCGTCGGGACCGCGGGGCACGGCGCTGCTGGCGTACCTGGGTCCCTCGTGAGCAGTGGCGCGGCCGGCGCCGTCACGCGCCGGACCCGGCGTGGAGGTGGGCGATGACGTCTGAAGGCGACGCAGGCCGCCGACGGGTGAGGGTGCTCATCGTCGACGACCATCCGCTCTTCCGGATGGGCCTGTCGCTGGCCCTCACCGCCGAGGGCTTCGACGTGGTCGGCGAGGCCGGAGACGGCGAGCAGGCCGTGCAGGTGGCGCGCGCCACGGGGGCCGAGCTCGTCGTCATGGACGTGCGCATGCCCGGCAGCGACGGCATCGAGGCGTGCGCCCAGCTCACCTCGCAGGCGGGCGGGCCGGTGGTGGTCATGCTCACCACCTACGACGAGCCGGGGGTGGTGCGCTCCGCGAGGCACGCCGGCGCCAAGGCGTTCCTGTCGAAGGAGACGGCGCCCAAGGAGCTGGCGCGCACGCTCAGGCGCGTCGTGGAGGAGCCGGACCACGACTGGATGCCGCAGGTCGCCCTGCCTGAGCTCACCCCGCGTGAGGCCGAGGCGCTGGAGCTGCTGGGGCAAGGCTTCAGCAACAAGGCCATCGCCAAGGCCATGGGCGTGAGCCCGGAGACGGTGAAGGACCACCTGGAGCGCGTGTTCGCCAAGCTCGACGTGCGCGACAGGCTCACGGCCGTCAAGCGGGCCAACGAGCTGGGGCTCCTCAGGCGACCCTAGGCTACCTGCCCGTCCCGTCTCCGTTCGCCTGGTCCCGGCTCGAGCCCAAGCGCCATAGGCGACCCACGTCCGCATCAGGGGCCCGGGCCTAGAGGCGCTGGGCCGTAGCCCTGTTGGACGGCTCGCGCCGCTAACGGGAGGCCCAAGCTGGCGGCATGGACCGTCGCTCGTCCGGGTTCACCCTCGTCGAGGCGCTGGTGGCGTTGGCCGTCATGGGCGTGCTGGCGGGCATCGGAGCGGTCGTCGCCAGGCCCTCGCCCGAGGTCCACGCCGCGCGGGCCCTGCGGGCACTGCTGCTCCAGGCTCGGGCCGAGGCCATCTGGAGCGGAACCCCCGTAGCCGTGGTCGAGGACCAGGGCGGTTTCACGGCGCGGAGGCAGGGCGAAGGCGCGCCCGCCTGCGAGGGCCCGCAGCTGGCCGCGGTGAGGCTGCGCGACTTCCACGGGGTCGTCGTCTCGCAGGGGCTGTGGTCGGGTGGGCTCCTCTGGCTGCCGTCGGGATCGGGGCGCGCCTGCTCCGGAGGCGGCGTCATCAGCGGGACCGTGGAGCTGCGCGGGCCGTTCGGACGATCCTCCGTCGTCGTCTCCAGCCTGGGGCGCGTCCGGGTGGAGGTCGTGCGGTGACGCCGGCTCGGGCCGGGCACGGACTCGGTCTCGTCGAGGTGCTCGTGGCATTGGGCGTGCTGGCGGTCGCCGTCGCGTCGCTCTTGGCCCTGCACGCGGCCAGCCTGAGGGCCACGCGGGCCGCGCAGGTCACGCGCCACCTGGCCGTGGCCGCCGAGTCGGAGTCGCGGCTGCGCTCCCTCGTGGCGGCGGCCGGGGCCGACTGCCTCGTCGCGGTGAGGTGGCCTGAGGTGGCTCACTGCCGCGTGGAGGAGCGGTGCGCCGACGCCGGCTGCCGCGTCACCCTCCACGCCATCACCGTGGCCACGGCCGCCGGTGACGAGCTGACCCTCGTGGGCGCCGGGCCGCACCCCTGGAGCGCGAGGGAGGAGGCGCCGTGAGATCGCGGTCTCCGTGTCCCCCTCGCGCGCGGGCCGGCTTCACGCTCGTGGAACTGCTCGTGACGCTCGCCGTGGCGTCCTTGCTGCTGGCTATCGTCAGCGGCGTCATGGGCTCGGCGCGGGCCGCGGCGGCGGCAGAGGACAGGGCCGTCGAGCCCTGGCGCGCCCTCGACCTGGCAGCTGAGCTGCTGGCGGAGGAGCTCGGCCTCGCCGGCTTCGAGCCGGTCGGGACGGAGCCTGTCCCCGAGCCCGCCGTGACCATCCGGCCGGCCGCCGGCGGTCACGCCATCACGGTAAGCGTCGTCGACGACCGCGTCGCGGGTACTCCCGTGCGCCGCCAGGTGCGGTTCGAGGCGGGAGAGGACGCCCGGGGCCTGCCTCAGCTCTACCGTGCTGCGGGCGTCGCGAGCCGACAGCCGCTCGTCGAGGGCGTGCTCGGGCTGGCCGTGGAGGCGGTCGTCGGCGCGGACGGCGCGCTGCAGCCTCCGGAGCTGGGCGCGACGTACGTCGACGCCCGCGGCTTGGTCCTTCGCCTGACGGCCGCCGAGGGGCGGGAGAGACCAGTGGTCGTGCTCCTGGGCTCCGCCCCGGACGTAGAGGTGCGGCCGTGAGGGCGCCGGCGGCGCGGGCTGGGTTCGTCCTCGTGGGCGTCCTGCTCCTGCTGCTCGCCGTGGGCCTGGTCGCCACGGGGATGAGCCTGGAGGCAGGGCTGGCTACGCTGGGCGCCCGGTCGGCCGCAGGCGCCGCCGAGGCGAGGACCGCGGCCCGCGCCGCCCTGACCCTGGCGGTCTACGAGGCCCTAGCACTGCCACCTGGTGAGGCGCCGGAGACGTTCGGTCCGTGGCCCTCGGCGGGACTCCCGGCCATCGTGAACGTGGCGACGGTGAGCGGCTCGGACCCGCCGGCCATGAGGCTGCGGGCCGTGGCCGAGGCGGGGAGGTCCCGCGCCGAGGCGTCGGCGGTGATAACGCTCGAGCCGTCCCCACGGGTCCTGGAGTGGCGGGACCCGTGACGGCCTTGACACCACCTGGGCGTCTTGGGAGCATGTCCCGTGCCTGTGGCCACCGTGGAGCCCGCGCAACACGTCGAGGACGAAGCCAGACGCGAGACCAGGGCGCTCTTGTGCGCGGCCCTCCTCGCGGCGGAGCGTCCGCTGTCGGCCAAGGAGCTCAAGGGCCTCCTGGGGGTGAGCGAGGAAGCCGTCACCCGCGAGGTCATGGCCCTGCACGAGCTGCTGCAGGAGCAGGGGCTGGGCATCGAGGTCGAGCGCGTGGCGGGAGGCTTCCGCCTGGTCGTCGCTCCGCGCCTGGTGCCCGCGCTGGCGACGCTGTTGTCGCCGCCGCCGCTGCCGCCCCTGAGCGCGGCGGCGCTGGAGACCCTCGCCCTAGTCGCCTACCACCAGCCGATAACCAGGGGAGAGCTCGAGGCCGCCCGCGGGGCGTCCTGCTCCTCGACCCTCGACACGCTCCAGGAGCGCGGGTTCATCAAGGTGGTGGGACAGAAGGACGTCGTCGGCAAGCCGCTGCTCTACGGCACCACGGAGCGGTTCCTGCTGGACTTCGGCCTGTCCTCGCTAGAGGACCTCCCACCAGTGGGCGAGACGCCGACAGGGTTCCTCCGCGGCTGAGGCTTGCCCTCAGTGCGTCGGACCGTGCCCGCCGCTCCGAGGAGCGACCGGCTCTAGCCCCTCTCGACCAGGTAGCGCAGCGCCAGGCCGTAGCCGGCCACTCCCAGGCCGGTGATGGCGCCGACGCTGGCTCCGGCCGTGAGCATCGCGTGGCGGAACGGCTCGCGAGCGTGCACGTTCGACACGTGCACCTCCACTACGGGCAGGGCGATGGACGCGATGGCGTCGCGCAGGGCCACGCTGGTGTGGCTCAGGCCGCCCGGGTTGATGACCACGCCGCGGAAGCCCTCGCCGGCCGCGCCGTGCAGCCAGTCGATCAGCTGGCCCTCGCTGTTGCTCTGACGCATCGTCACCGACGTCCCGAGCTCGGCGGCCAGCCGCTCGAGCATGGCCCGCACGTCGTCGAGCGTGGTGCTGCCGTAGACGTGCGGCTCGCGGCGTCCCAGCAGGTTCAGGTTGGGGCCGTTGAGTACGAGGATCATCTGACCAGCTCCTCCAGCGCGCCCCAGGCGGCGCGCAGCTCGGCCTCGGTGAGGTCGTCGACGAGCTCGAGGCGCTCCGGCTCCGCGATGAGCACGAAGCGGACGCGGCCGGCCCGGGCCTTCTTGTCGCGCGCCATGTACGGTACCAGCGCGTCGAACGCCACGTCGGGCAGCGGGTCCGGACGTAACTGACCGACCAGTCTATCTACTTCGTCCACGACGTCCGCCATGCCGCGGGCGCGGCCGAGCAGGGCAGCGTAGAGGAGGCCGTAGAGGACGGCATCGCCATGGCTGAGCGCCAGACCGGAGGCCGCCTCCAGGGCGTGCGCGAGCGTGTGGCCGAGGTTCAGGTAGGCCCTCACACCGGCCTCGTGCGGGTCCTCGGAGACGATGCGGGTCTTCACGGCGGCGGCGCGCGCCACCAGTTCGACGAGCTCGGCTTCGCTTGCGTTCAGCGACCCCTGGCCGGCTGCCGCGGGCACGAGCAGCCTCGCCGCCTCTCCCACCAGCCCGAGGTCGCCGATGTAGCCCGTCTTGACGAGCTCGGCCACGCCCTGCCTGAGCTCACGAGCGGGGAGGGTGCGCAGGGTGCGCACGTCGGCCAACACCGCGCGCGGCTGCCAGAAGGCGCCCACGAGGTTCTTCCCCTCGGGGAGGTCGAGGCCCGTCTTGCCGCCTATCGAGGCGTCGATCATCGCCAGGAGCGTCGTCGGCAGCTGGTAGACGGGCACGCCGCGCAGGTAGGTGGCAGCGGCGAAGCCGCCCAGGTCGCCGACGACGCCGCCACCCAGCGCCAGCACGGCGCCGTCGCGGCCGATGCCGGCGGCCGCCAGCTCCCTGACGACCCGGCCGTAGGTGGCGAGGCCCTTGCTGGCCTCCCCGGGCGGCACCGTGATGGTGGCGACGCGCTTGCCCGTGGCCTCGAGGGCGGCGACGAGGCGCCTGGCGTGAAGCTCACCGACGGTGTCGTCGGTGACGACGGCGACCGCTGCTTGCGGCACGAGCCGAGGCGCCTCCTCGAGCAGCCCGGCGCCCACGACGACGTCGTAGGGAGGGGAGAGCTGCACCGTGACGCTACGCGCCGGGGCGCCAGGCTGCCTCGGTCCGGTGCTGGCCGTCGCCGGCTCCGTCACTGGGGACGCTCCACGCCGTGCTCCTCGGCCCAGCCCTTCAGGAGATCGACGATCTCCTCGACGACGTCGGCCGAGGCCCGGCCGTCGGTGGACACCTTGAACGTCGCCACGTCGTCGTAAGCGGCCTGCCTGGCAGCCATGAGGGTGCTGATGCGCTCGAGCGGGTCGCCGACCTCGAGCATCGGCCGGCGGTGGCGGCGCGTGCGCTTGTAGACGGTCTCGGCGCTGGCGGTGAGCACGATGACGGGTCCCCTGGCCTCGAGCAGCGCCCTGTTCTCGGCCCTCACGACCGTGCCGCCGCCGGTGGAGACCACGACCTCGTCGAGGCGCACGCAGCGCTTCACGACCTCGGTCTCGTAGTCACGAAAGACCTGCTCGCCGTAGATCTCGAAGATGTCGGCGATGCGCATGCAGCTCACGCGCTCGATGACGCGGTCGGTGTCGACGAACGAGAGCTGCAGGCGCCGCGAGAGCTCCCAGCCGATGCGGCTCTTCCCCGTGCCCATGAACCCTGCCATGGCGAGCCACGTCACCACGCGCTCGGGGGGCAGGTGCCGGCGCGGAGCGGCGGCGTCCATCAGTACTCGGCTACGTAGTCGCGGTGTGACCTAACGCGCTCCGCGAGCTCGCGCACGGTGTCTCCGCCGAACTTCTCCAGCACGGCGTCGGCCAGCACCAAGGCCGTCATGGCCAGGACCACCACCGACGCCGCGGGCACGGCCGTGACGTCCGAGCGCTCCCGCGCGGCGTCGGCCGCTGCGTGGGTGACGACGTCCACTGTGGGCAGAGGCCGCATGAGCGTGGCGATGGGCTTCATGGCCGCTCGCACGACGAGGTCCTCGCCGTTGGTGATGCCGCCCTCGAGGCCGCCGGCGTGGTTCGTCTGGCGCACGTAGCGCCCGCCCTCGCGGCCGACGATGGCGTCGTGGACCTCGCTGCCCGGCACCGTGGCCGCGCGCCAGCCGTCGCCTATCTCGCAGGCCTTCATGGCCGGCACGCTCATCACGGCCTGGGCCAGGCGGCCGTCGAGCTTGCGGTCCCACTGCACGTGGGACCCCAGTCCGACGGGCACGTTGCGGAACCGGGCTTCGACGACGCCGCCTAGGGTGTCGCCCTGCTCCTTGGCCTCGTCGATGCGGGCCATGATCCGCTCCTCGGCGTCGCGGTCGAGGGTGCGCAGCGGGCTCTCGTCGAGCTCGCCGACGCGGGACCAGTCCATGCCGCCGTCGCAGGGGATGCCCCCCAGGCTGATGACGCGGGCGCAGGCCTGGATGCCGGCCTCCTCCAGGAGACGTAGGGCTATGGCTCCGGCGGCCACGCGGCTGGCCGTCTCGCGCGCCGAGGCGCGCTCCAGCACGTCGCGCAGGTCCTTGTGGCCGTACTTGACGCCGCCGGCCAGGTCGGCGTGGCCGGGACGCGGCTCGGTGAGAGCCCTCTTGCGCGGCTCGTTGCCCGGCAGCGGGTCCATGACCTCGCGCCAGTTGGCGTTGTCGCGGTTGGCGATGGAGATGGCTATGGGCGCGCCCGTCGTGCGGCCGGCACGTACGCCGCCGAGGAGGGCGGCGGAGTCGGACTCGATGACCATCCTCTGGCCGCGTCCGTAGCCGCCCTGGCGGCGCCGCAGCCAGGGGTCTATGTGCTCGCTGGCGACGAGCTCGAGGCCGGCGGGGACCCCGTCGACTATGACGGTGAGCGACGGTCCGTGGGACTCTCCGGCGGAGAGGTACCTCAGCATCCTGGCAGGTTAGCACGCGCCACAGTTGCGTCGGGGACGGCGGAAGGTGCCCGAACGGGGGCCGCCGCGGCGCGAGCTGGGCCGGCCGCCTACGACCCAAAGAAGACCCCGCCCGGCGTGGGCCGGGCGGGGCGCTGAACCCTCTGCGGTGTTGTTCTCAGCGGCCGTCGATGACGTCGGCCGTGACGATAAGCAGCAGCTCGCCCGAGGACTCCTCGGTGGAGGTGGTGCCGAAGAGCTCGCCGATGATCGGCAGCGAGCCGAGGACCGGGACGCGGTTCTTCGTGATGCTGATCTCGTCCTGCAGCAGGCCGCCGAGGAGCACCGTCTGGCCAGGGACCAGCGTGACGGTGGTGGACACGCGCCTGGTGGAGGTGTGGAGCACGACGTCGGCGGTGGGCGGCGGCAGCAGGTCGGAGATCTCGGCGGAGACCGTGATGGTGATGCGGCCGTCCGAGCCGATGAGCGGCGTGAGCGTGATCTGCACGCCGTACTCGACCTCCTCGAGGATGGCCTCGCCGGCCGCGTTGGGGAGGAGGATGCGCGCGTTGCCGCCGGAGATCAGCGTGCCCGTCTGCTTGTCGAGCAGCGTCAGGTTGGCGTCGTCGACGCGGCGGGAGAGACCCTGGGTCTCGAGGGCGTCGAGCACGGCCATGATGTTGAAGCTCGAGACGGCCGACGCCATGTCGAAGATGAACGAGAGGCCGGTGTCGAGCAGGCTGGCCTGCATCTGGCCGAAGGCGCCGCTGAAGTCGAGGCCGAAGTCGTGGGCGAACGACCGCGTGACCTCCTGGATGCGGACCTGGATGTTGACCTGGCGCTGCGGGCGGTCGAGCTCGGGGATGAGCTGCGCGAGGCGCGCCTGCACGCCGGCCGGGCCCGTGACGATGAGGCTGTTGGTGCGCGGCTCGGCCACGACCGAGAAGTCCTCGAGGCGCGAGGCGTTGCCCTCGTTGCCGCCGGCGACGAGCAGGCCCGTCTGCTGCAGCACGCCGGCGAGCTCGCTGGCGTCGGCGTTGGAGAGGAAGTAAGTGCGCTGCTCGAGGACGACCTGCTCGGGCGCCCTGTCGAACTGCTCGAGGAGCGAGGCCACCTGGTCGTGCTCCGCCGGCGTGGCGGTGACGACGATGGTGTTGCCGGGCAGCGGCTCGACGTCGAGGCGCGGCATCACGCGCGCCAGCACGTCCACGACCTCGGAGGCGCTGGAGTTGACGCGGTAGAAGCGCTGCTCGACGGCCTGGCCCTCAGGCGCGGCCGCCGCCTGGTCGCCGCGGCGCAGGCGCGCCACGGTGGCCGGCTGGCCGACCACGACGAGGTCGTTGTCGAGGAGCACGTAGTCGAGGTCGTTGAGCGTGAGGATGAGCTCCCAGACCTGCCGGAACGGCTTGGGGTCGCCGATGTCGTAGACGATGACGTCGTTCGGGACGTCGTCCGTCACGGCGGTCAGGCCGATGGACCGGGCCAGGCCCTGGATCATGGCGCGTAGCGACTCACCCGAGGTGCCGGTCACGAACTCGACCGGCTGGTCGAACCTCGGGTCGCTTGGCAGGGGCGCGAGGGAGCCTTGCGCCACGGCCGCCCCGAGCAGGGCGAGGAGGGTGATGAGACTGAGGGTTCGCTTCATGATCACCGCCTGAGGTCCAGCGAGAGGGTCTGAGTGCGTTCGCCCTGCGTGAAGCGGGCTTCGTAGCCCCGCAGGTCGGAGAGGATGATGTCGGTGTCGGGCAGCGCCTGGCCCAGCGTGAGGACCACGGGTTCCGAGTACTTGGCGGACCGGAACACGCCGACGCTGAGCGGGCCCAGCACCGTGCCGGTGAAGCGGACGTCGTTGTCGCGCAGGTAGCGGCTCAGAGGGTCGGCGCCTACCACGAGGGGGAGCGTCGTGGGGCCGCTGGCCGTGGGCCTGTCGGCGGCCAGGGGCTCGGGCGCCTCGGTGGCCGCTGCCACGTCGGTGGCGACAGGTTCGACCTCGACCTCGGCCTCGGAGCCGGGCTCGCGGAGGGCGGCCAGGTCGCCGACCCCGACTCCAGGGGCTTCCTGGGTCGCGTCGGCCGTGACCTCGCTGGGGCCAAGCGGCTCTGGCACCGTCGCGACGGTGGGGGCTGGGGCCATGTTGACCGGCGCGAACGCGGCGGCCGTGTCGGCGTCTGGCTCGCGCAGGGCGACGAGGTCGCCGATGGTCGGCGCCAAGGCCTCCACGCTCTGGCTGCGGGTGTCGCGGAGGATCTGCGGGGTCGACGGGAGCACGCCGCCGGGCAGCGCCCTAGGCAGCTCGGCGCTCACGCCGGCGGCAGGAGCCACGGCGCGCGGGGCCGGGGGCCTGACCGGCTCGGCCTGGGCGACCGCGCCGCTCTGTGACGGAGCCTGGGCTGCCGGAGCGCCGGACGGGTCGGTGACGACCTCGATGATCGGCGTCGACTCCGGCGGGGTGGCCTCGGCCACCTCTTGGGCCGGCGTGGATGCGGGCGGGGCCCTGACCACGACGGGGGAGAACGGGTTGATCGTCGCGCGCTGGCTGCCCGCGGGACGGGAGGCGCCGGCGGCAGCGTCCGCAGCGGCGTCGGCCGACTCCTGCTGGGGCGGACCGGAGACGAGGAACGGGAGCTCCTCGACGACCAGGTCGCGCGTCACGACCTGAGCGCCTTCGGCCACGACGACGGGCGGGGTCAGCGGCGCCGCGACGGGCTCGGCGACCACCTCTGCCGCCGGGGCCTCGCCCTCGGCCGCGACCTCCCCAGCTTGGGCCTCGCCCTCGGCGCCTGCGGCTTGGCCTTGCGGCGTGGCGAGGAGACCGGGAGCCTGGGCCGTGTCGCCCACGACCACCGAGCCCGGCGTGCCCTGGGTAGCCACCGTGGGCTGCTCAGGAAGCTGGGTCTGGTTGTAGAGGTTGACCCACACGAAGGTCGCCGCGGCGATGAGCAGGGCGGCGATCAGGAAGCGGGCCGTCCGTGACAGTCGCATCTATTCCAGCTCCCCAGGGTCGTTGCCTGTGTAGACGTAGACCGTGAAGTCGTAGGAGGCGTTGAGCAGAGGGTCGTTGGACTCGTTGCTCTCGAGCGACAAGGAGACGTTGCCGATCTTGGTGAAGCGCTGCAGGCCCTCGAGGCTGGAGAGGAACTGCATCGTGTCGGCGTAGGTGCCCTGCGTACGCACGCTGAAGCCTATCGGCCGCACGTCCTGGACCTGCTCGCTGGCCGTGCCCTGGCTCAAGCTCTGCACGAGGACGTCGGCTGACGCGGCCGAGACCCTGAGCTGGTCTATGAGGCCCGAGATGTCGCTCTCGCGCGGCAGCTCGGAGAGGAACACGCGGCGGTCCTCCTCGAGCTGGGCGACGGCGAGACGCAGGTCTGGCAGGTTGCGCCTCGCGTCCTCGCCGCGCCTGATCTCGATGTCGAGGCGCGAGATGTCGGACTCGAGCTGCGTGATGCGGTCCTGCGTGGGCCGGTACATGTAGAAGTACCAGAGGGCGCCGGCCACGAGGGACAGGACTATCGCGATGATGGCGATGTCGCGCTGCCGCAGCTTGCTGAAGCTGAAGTTGCCGAGCCTCACCGCTCACCTCCGGCGATGGCGCCCACGGTGAGCGAGTAGTCGTAGAGGTCGGTGTCGGACTGCAGCTGGGCGCTCTGGAACGCGACGCCGTAGGCGTTCGAGTTCTCGAGGGCGCGGATGAACTGGGCCAGCACCTGGGTGGAGACCACGGTGCCGCTGATGCTCATCTCAGCCACGATGGGCCGGCCCTCGAAGCGGTTGGGGTCGGAGCGCGGCGGGACGACGGCGGTCATGTTGAGCTGCCTGAAGTCGATGTTCGGCCGCCCGGACGAGCCTTGGGCCGGGAGGGTCTCCAGCAGGCCGGCGATCTCGCCCGTCCACATGATCCGGTTCTCGCGCACCGAGCGCGCCACGGCGATCAGCTGGTTCAGCTGCTGCTGCCTGGCGAGGAGGTCGCGCTGCTCGCGGAGGAACGGCTGCAGGAGGGCCAGCTGGTCCTCGCGGGCCAGCTTCTCGCGCTGGAGGTTCGCCTCTGTGGTGCTGGCGAAGTACTGAAGCAGCGCCGCCACGCCGACGACCAGGAGCGGGAACAGGACTATGAGGAGGCGCCAGTAGCCGGGCTCGCGGACGCGCCTGAGGTTCTTGGGGAGGAGGTTGATGTTGATCATCGCGCACCGCCCCTCTCGAGCGCGCCGGCCGCTACCACCTGGTGCACCTGTGGCTGGATGTCAGTCAACGCCCGCCACCCCCCGCAGCGCCAAGCCCAGAGGCACGGCGAACTCCGACGCCACCTTCTTGAGGTACTGGGTGTCGAAGCGGTTCTCGTCGACGTTGATGGTGAGCCACGGGTCGCCGAGCTCCACCCGGAAGCCGAGCGCGTCGCCGATGGCCTCCGGCAGGCCGCGCAACTTCGCGCCGCCGCCAGTCACCAGCATGCGGCTGATGTTGGCGTCGCCGCTCTGCACGCGGAAGAACTCGAGCGAACGGCGGATCTCCGTCGTCAGCTCCACGAGCACGGGCCTCAGGGCCTCGTAGACGCGGCCAGGCGAGAACTGCTCGCGCTTGGCGTCGAAGTTGAGGAGGTCCTCTTCGTCCTCCGTCGGTATGGTCGCGGTGCCGTACTCGATCTTGACCTCCTCGGCGCTGTCGAAGTCCAGGCCGAAGGCGCGCTGGATGGCCGCCGTGAAGTCGTCGCCCGAGACGTTGATGTTGCGGTTCATCAGCACCCGCTGACCGCGCACCAGCGTGACCGTGGAGGTGGAGGCCGCGATCTCGAGCACCACGCCGATCTCGTTGGCCTCCGTGTAGAGGTCGCCGGCGAGGGTGGTGCGGGTGAGGTGCTCGCCCAGCAGCGAGCCCTTGAGCGAGCGCAGCAGTGAGAAGGGCTTGACGTCGATGACGTAGGGCTCCAGGCCGGCCTGCTTCAGGTACTCGACCTGCTGGGTGACCTCGTCGAGCCGCGCCGCGGCGATGACCACCTCGAGCTGGCCGCCCTCCTCGACGTCCTCGGGGTTGTCGAGGACGAAGTAGTCGAGCATGACCTCGTCGATGGGGAAGGGGATGTACCTCTCCGCCTCCCACTTGATGGCCTCGTCGAGCTCCTGCACCGTCATACGGGGAACGTGGATGTTCCTCGTTATGGCCTGCCGGTTGCTGACGGCAGTGACGGTGAAACGCCGGCTGATGCCGGCGTCGTGGAACAGGGCCTTGATCTCTTCGGCCAAGCCCTGAGCGTCGGTCACCTGGTCGTCCTGGATGAGGCCGGGCGGCATGGGCCGCATGGCCAGCGCGCTGAGGCTAGGTGGGGTGCCGGGTCGCAGCTCCACCACCTTCAACGCGCTCGTCCCGACCTCGAGACCGACGGCCTCGATCCTGGGACTCAGCCAGCGCGACAAGCGCTCGCGCAATGAGGACATAGGTGTCTCCTCCTCGTAACCGGGAGGACTCTATCACGCAGTACTCATGTTCCCGCGTGAAAAATACCCACGCAGTCGGGCGTTCTCATGTAGCGGCGAATTCGCTAGACCGGTCTATCTATCGTGCAGCTCGGCTGCGCCTTCGCCATCGCGTCTCAGCCGCTCCGCGCGAGGTCGTTGAACCGTACGTGGGCGTTGTGGAACTGCACCTCCAGCGAGCCGGTGGGCCCGTTGCGCTGCTTGCCGATGATTATCTCTGCGATGCCGTGCTTCTCGGAGTGCGGGTCGTAGTACTCGTCGCGGTAGATGAACATCACGAGGTCCGCGTCCTGCTCGATAGCCCCCGAGTTGTGCATCACTACGCCGTCGGCGAGCCAGGAGGCCGGCCCCGGGACGGTGAGGTCGAAGACCTCCTCGACGCCGGCCGGCGTGATCTCCACGATCTCGTCCCAGTAGAGGTCGTCCTGCGTGAGCGCCATCAGGTCAGGGTCGTCGAGCACGGCTGCGTACGAGGCGACGGTGGCTCGTGACGGCGCGAAAGCGAAGTGCGCCTGGCCGCCGTAGGAGGTGCCACGCGCAGCCGCGAGCCGTCTATGGGAGAAGCCCTTCGCCTTGGCCACGGCCTTGACGCGCTCGAAGACCTGCTGAGGCAAGGTGTCGCGGTTCGTGTTGGGAACGCGTTCCGCCAGCCACTCGGCCAGCCGCCTCGCGGGCTCCACGCGCGGCCCGAACGCCCCGACGGTCTCGAGGAACCTCTGCTGGTGCTCCGCCCCTGATACGTCGACCTGCCACGCGTCGACGGGGCGACGCGGCGCCTTGAGGCGGGCGACGATCCCCTGCCTGAGGAGCAGGGCCGCAACGTCCTCGGCGAGGCCTTGGCTGACCGTCGAGAAGTAGACGCGCGGGCCGGTGACGCCTTCGCGGGCGGGCACGAAGATGCTGCCGTCCGTGGCCCAGAGGTGCCGCAGCAGCAGGGCCTGCAGCGGTCGGCTCAAGCGGAAGGCTTCGGCGGGGACGCGCTTCTCACGTGAGCGTTGTCCGAAGACACCGAGCTCCTTGAGCCAGCCGCCGACCCCGGCCGGGCGCCACCGGTCACCGTTGCCCGAGATGAGGAGCTGCCACCAGCTGCCCCGGCCCTCGTAGCGCCTCACCTGTGAGCCGAGCGAGCGCGCCCCCTCGGTGACGGCGGCAGCGTTCTCCTCACTGGCGGTGGTGTACCTGAGGGGCTGGCCCTTCAAGTACGACCCGTCTCCGATGAGCTGGCCGAGCAGCGCGACGCGGGCCGCGTCCCACTCGACCGTGGACCCGCGCTCGGGGAGGCGTCTGGCGATGGCCACGCGGTCGCCCGGCTTGAGGTCGGCGAGTCGGCGCCAGCCGTCGAAGCCGTACCAGAGGTGCTGGCCGGTGGTGCGGCGCACGCGCCCGCTGGCCAGGCGCACGGCGAAGACCTCGCGTTCGCCGACGCTCCAGACCTTGTCGCTGCGGGCGGTTACGACCTTGCCCGTCGGGTCCATGGCCAGGACCTCAGGCTCGGTGCCCACCAGTTCGCTGATGGCCACGCGCCTGCCGTCGGCCAGGTCCACCAGCGTGTCGCCCGTGACGCACTCCCTCAGGTCCGAGAGCATCGGCCGCTTGTTGGGGCGGGACTCCACGGCGCGCGACAGCTGCGAGAGGACGAGCACGGGGATGTCGAGCTCGCGGGCCAGGGCCTTCAGGCCGCGGGAGATCGTCGAGATCTCCTGCTGCCGGTTCTCGCCCTGGCCGCGGGAGCCGGCCGACATGAGCTGCAGGTAGTCGATGAGCAGGACGTCGAGTCCGTGCTCCTGCTTCAGGCGCCGGGCCCGCGACCTGAGCTCCATCACCGACATGTCGGCGTTGTCGTCTATGTATATGCGCGCCTCCGACATGCGGCCGGCCGTGTCGGCGAGGCGCTGGAAGTCGCGCTCGGTCAGCTGGCCGTTGCGCACGCGCGACATGTCCACGCGCGCCTCGGAGCAGAGCATGCGCGTCACCAACTGGATGGCCGACATCTCGAGCGAGAAGATGCCCACGGCCGCGTTGGCCTTGAGGGCGGCGTTGAGGACGATGTTCAGGCCGAGCGCGGTCTTGCCCATGGAGGGGCGCGCCGCCAGGACGTTGAGGGTGGACGGGTGCAGCCCGGCCGTCATCTGGTCCAGGTCGTGGAAGCCCGTGGGCAAGCCCGAGACGGGCGTGGGGTTCACGAACCTGTCGTTGATCTCCTGGAAGGTGGCGCTCACGAGCGAGTGCATGCTCTCGAAGCTCACGCGCCTCTTCTTCGTCGTGAGCTCGAAGATGCGCTTCTCGGCCTCGTCCAGTACCTCTTCGATGGGCGCCGCCTGGTCGTAGGCGGCCTGCATGATGCGACCGCTGGCGCTGATGAGCTCGCGCAGGGTCGCCTTCTCCATGACGATGCGCGCGTAGCTGTCCGCGAAGGCAGCCGTGGGCACGCCGTCGGCTAGGCCGATCAGGTAGTTGATGCTGCCGACGCTCTCCAGCTCGCCGGCGGAGCGCAGCTCCTCCGTGAGCGTGACGAGGTCCACCGGCTCGCCGCGCCTGTGCAGGCGCTCGATGGCCCTGAAGATCTTGCGGTGGGCCTCCTTGTAGAAGTGGTTCTCGGTGAGCGTGCCCTCCAGCGAGGCGTAGACCTCGTTGTCCAGGAGGATGGACCCCAGGACGCTCATCTCGGCCTCGATGCTGTGCGGAGGGGTCCGGCTGTCCACGACCGGCATGGTAACACCGGGTCGCGCCGTAGAATGACCCTCCATGGAAGTCGCCCTAGCCGCGGCTATCGCGTTCCTGACGGCGTTCGTCGCGGGCTCCCTGCCCCTCGGGGCGCGCCTCGTCGAGCGCTTGTCCGGCTGGGCGCCGCGCGAGGTCAACCCGCACCTCCTGGGCGTGGAGAACGTCACGCGCCTGGTGGGCAGCGGCGTGGCGCTGGCGGCTTTCGGGCTGGACGTGCTGAAGGGCATGCTCGGCTTGGCGGCTGGCGTCATGTCCGGCTGGCTCTTCGCCTCTCTGAGCTTCGTAGGCTCCCTGGCCGAGGCGCCCGGCTTCCAGCCGGGGTCCCCCTTCGCCGCCGCCGCCACCGAGTCGGGCCTCATCGCCGCGCTGGCGGGCGCCGGCCTCCTGGGCGTCGTCTTCGGCCACCTGCTCCCCGTGCCGCTGCCCGGCATCGCCGCGGCGCCGCGGGGTCGCGGGAACGGGGTCCTTCTGGGTGGACTGACCGGTCTATTCGCCGTCGGCGCGGCGCCGACGTGGCTCGCGATGCTGCCCGTACTCGTGTGGGCGGCCGTGCTCGGCCGGACGGGCTACGTGGCGCTGGCCACGGTGTGGGCGGTGCTGGGTCTCGGGGTGGGGGCGGTCGGCGCCGCTTGGGCCGGCCTGGTGGCCTGGGAGGTCGCCTTCGCGGCCGCGCTGCTGGCCGCCGGGGTCGGCTGGCGGCACAAGGCCCACCTCTCCCGCATCCGCGACGGCACGGAGCCTCGCCTCGGCGAGCCGGTGCCCGTGCGCGGCATGGGGTCGACGGCCCTCGCCGCGTTCATGATCCACCCGCTGAGCCTGGAGGACGTATGGCAGCCGGCCAGCCTGCGTTGGGTGCGGCACGTGTTGGAGAAGACCGTCAGCCCGGGCATCCTGCCGTTCGAGTGGGTTAAGAGGCTGTTCCTGCAGGTCCGGCCCCAGGTCACCGGCGTCATAGACGGCGTGGTCACGGCGGACGGTCGCCCGCTGCGGGTGCTGCTCATCGGCACGCCGCTCCTGCCCGACCAGTTCCGCAGCCACCCTGAGGACGCGCTGCGCCTGGCCATCCAGGGCGCCCGCTTCGCGCACGAGCTCGGCGCCGAGGTCGTGGGCCTCGGCGCCTTCTGGTCGACCATCGGCGACAAGGGGCGCGCCGTGCAGGAGGCTGTGCCCGAGATCGTCGTCACCAACGGCGGCGCGTACACGGCCGCCACGGTCAGGTCGGCGGTGCCCGGCCTGCTCAAGCGTTTCGCCGACCAGGGCGTGCGTCTCAAGCGCTCCACGGCGGCGGTCGTGGGCGCCAACGGCGTGGTGGCGTTCGGGGTGGCCCGCATGATCGCGCCCGAGGTCGGGCGCGTCGTACTAGTCGGCCGCGACAAGGAGCGCCTCGCCAGGAGCGCCGCGACGCTCAGGGCCAAGTACCCCCAGACGGAGTTCGCCCCCACCACCGACATGCAGGAGGTGGCCACGGCGGACCTCGTCTTCACCGCCACCTCGGACCCCAACCCGGTCGTCTACCCGCAGCACGTCAAGCCGGGAGCGTGGATCTACGACCTCGGCCGCCCGGCCGACGTGCACCCGAGCGTGCGTGACGTGCCCGGCGTGGAGATCGTGCCGGGCGGCGTGGTGAGGCCGCCAGGGAGCATGCGCTCGGCGATCGACCTGCGCTTCGGCGACGGCCACGTCCCGGCGTGCCTGGCGGAGACGATGATCCTGGCCGCGACGAGGGAGTACGGGCGCCGCAGCCTGGGCGGGACCACGCGCACCTCCGACATGGAGTTCTTCCTGCGCGAGGGCGAGCGCCTGGGCTTCGACATCGTGACCACGGACCCGCAGGTGGCGCGGGCGGAGGCGAGCGCGAGAAGGGGCCGGGCGGTCCCGCCCACGGAGTGAAGACGTTCCGACTACGCGGCGCCACGGGCGAGTCGCCCGAGGCCGCCCGCCTCTGGGAGCTGGGCTGCCTCGGCCTCAGCGAGGACGGTCAAGACCTGGTGGCCTACTTCGACGAGGTCGTGGACACCGGGGACCTCGCCGGCAGTTGGGAAGACGTGCCTGACGTCGACTACGTGGCCGCCTACAACGCCGGCCTGGAGCCAGTGCGGGCGGGGCGGCTCGTCATCGCTCCCAGCCACCGGACCGTGGAGCTGCGCGACGGGGAGAAGGTCCTGTGGCTCGACCCCGGTTCGGCGTTCGGCACGGGTCACCACGAGACCACCCGCATGGCGCTCGAAGCACTGGCGAGCCTTGACCTCTCGGGCCTCACGGTGTTGGACGTGGGCGCAGGCTCTGGCGTGCTGGCGATCGCCGCCGACCTGCTGGGCGCGGAGGCCACGTACGGCATCGACGTCGACCCTCACACCGTGACGGTGGCGCGTGAGAACGCCCGCCGCAACTCGTCGCGGGCCCGCTTCGCCGTTGGCACGCTGGCGGCGGCGGTCGCGGGGCCCGTAGCCAACCCCGAGGCCAGCGACGGCCTCGGCGACTCGGGCGTCTTCGCGCCGGCCAAGGGGCTCCCCGGTCGCTGCGACGTCATCGTCGCGAACCTCTACGCCGAGCTCCATGAGGCCCTGGCGCCCGCGTACGCAGCCCGCCTACCGGTGGGCGGCCTAGCGCTGCTCACCGGCATCTTGACGCGCCTGGAGGCAGGCGTCGCGGCGGCGGCCGAGCAGGCAGGGCTGTCGGTAGAGGCCGTGCGGCACGAGGGTGAGTGGAGCCTGGTGACGGCGCGCAAGGGGAACGCCTAGCGTGGCGCGGCCCAAGACGCGAGGTCCCGCGCCCGACGTCCAGCGCGCCTGGTCCACGACGGGCGCCCGCGTGGAGAGGGTCGACCGCGTCCTGGTGGACGGGCTGGGGGAGACAGTGCAGGTGAGGGGACCGGAGGCGCACCACCTGCGCGACGTGCTCCGCGTGCGCGTGGGCGCCGAGGTGGAGGCCTTCGACGGCCGCGGCTCCTATGCCCGCGGCCGCGTCACCGCCGTGGACCGCGAGGGCGTCTGGCTGGAGCTGGGCGAACCCCAGGCCTCCACCGCCGAGGCGCGCGTCGAGGTGACGCTCGCCGTCGCGCTGCTCAAGGGCGACAAGCTCGTCGACGTCGTGCGCCCCGCCACCGAGCTCGGCGTGGCGCGGTTCCGGCTGTTCGTCAGCACCAACTGCGAGGCGCGCGAGCTGTCAGCCGTCAAGCTGGGCAGGCTGCGGCGCGTGGCCCAGGAGGCGTCGAGGCAGTGCGGGAGGTCCGTGGTGCCGGAGGTAGAGGACCCCGTGCCGTTCGCCCAGCTCGAGCTCGACGGCGAGGTAGTCGTGGGCGACCCCGCCGCTGAGCCCGGCCTGCGCGACCACTTCTGCGACCTGACGAGAGCGCCGGCCGTCACGCTCGTGACGGGTCCCGAGGGCGGCCTCAACGAGGCCGAGGTGATGTCCCTCCGCGAGCGCGGGGCCTGGGCGGTGAGGTTGGGCCCGCGGGTCTTGCGGGCTGACACCGCGCCGGTAGCGATGGCGGCGGCACTGCTGCTGATGGAGGGCAGCTGAGGTGACGGGGCGCGCGGCGCTGGCGTTGTCCCTGTTGGTGGCGACGGTCCTCGTAGGATGTAGACCGCTCTATCTACCGCCGGTGCCGGAGGCGCCTCCGCTGCCCGAGCACACGCTCCTCGACGCGGGCTCCGTGCTGGTGGTGGTGGACGGGCGGCCGGTGCTGACGCTGGCGCTGGCCCGCCTCGTGGGCCCGGAGGAAGGCTCGTGGCTGGACGTGCAGTGGTTCGGTCCCACGAACGCGTTGGCGGCCTCGGCGTCGCTGTGGGTCACGCCGGCTGAGGTTGGAGTAGCTCACGTGCTGCCGCTACCGGACGACGTGGAGCCGGTGCCCGGCGAGTGGCGCGTCGTGGTGTCGCACGCCGGCGCCTTCCTGAGACAGTTCCGGGTCGACCTCGCGGCCGACCCGGAACCTTGACCACTTGCCTGTAGGACCGGCTAGGTGCCGGTCACGCTGCGCTCAGGCGTGCGCTCTCCTGGTGGCGCGGGCGCCGGCGCGGCCCCTCTGGCGCAGCCAGACGATGATCGGGCTCATCACCCAGATGCTCGAGTAGGTGCCGACGACGATGCCCACGATGAGCACGAGGCTGAAGCCCTGCAGCACGGAGCCGCCGAAGAGCAGCAGCGCTATGGCCGGCAGCAGCGTGGTGCCGCTGGTGGCGATCGTGCGGGTAAGCGTCTGGTTGATGGCCAGGTCCACGACCTCGACGTAGTTGAGGCCGCGCTCGGTCTTCAGGTTCTCGCGGATGCGGTCGGCGATGATGATCGAGTCGTTGAGCGAGTAGCCCACTACGAAGAGCAGCGCCGCCAGCACCGGGATGCTGAACTCGATCTGGAAGAGCGCCAGGGCGCCCAGGCTCAGCAACACGTCGTGCGCCGAGGCGACGACGGCAGCCACGGCGACCTGCCAGTTGGGCCAGAAGCGCCACGCCACGTAGAGCAGGATCAGCGCCAACGACACGAGCACGGCGTTCACAGCGCCGCGCCTCAGGTCGGCGCCGATGGCCGGGCCGACGAAGTCGGCGGACATCAGCTCGCCGCCAACGGCCGCCGCCAGGCGGTTGCCGAAGTCGCCCTCGCCGCCCAGCTCCGTGTTGGTGAGCCCGGTGCGGACCAGCACCTGACGGGAGCCCTCGGTACCGGTGGCCTCGATGATCGTCGCCGCCGCGGGGTCTAGCCCCTCGACCTCCAGGCCGGCCACCGCTTCGCGCACGTCGGAAGTGGTCACGCCATCGGGCACCGCTATGGTCACGTTGGTGCCGCCCGTGAAGTCGGTGGACATGGGCAGGCCCCGGACCACGACCCAACCGAGCGACACGAGCGCCAAGAGCGCCGTTACCGGCACGAGGAACGGCCCGCGCTTCACGTACTTGGGACCGCGGATCGCGAAGCCCTTCCAGAGGAAGGTGCGCCGGTTGTCGAGCGTGAGCAGGTCGAGCACGAACGGCACCACCACGGTGTTCACGAACACCGAGGCCACGATGCCGATGGCCAGGGTGGTGGCGAAACCGCGCACCGGGCCGCTCGTGTACTGGTAGAGCGCCGCGGCCGCCAGCAGCGTGGTGACGTTGGCGTCGATGATCGCCGAGAGCGAGCTGCTGAAGCCCTTCTTCATGGCGAGCCTGATGCCGCGGCCCTGGCGCAGCTCCTCGCGGATGCGCTCGAAGCTGATGACGTTGCCGTCCACGGCCGCGCCGATCGTGAGGACCAGGCCGGCGATGCCGGGCAGCGTCAGCGAGGCGCCGAGGCCTGCCAGCGCGCCGAAGATGAAGAGCATCGCCAAGACGACGCCGAACGCCAGCACGCCGCCGAACAGCGGGCCGTAGTAGGCGACCACGGCGACGATCACGGCAGCGCCGCCGATGAGGGCGGCGGTGGTGCCGGCGTTGATGGCGTCTTGGCCGAGGGTGGGGCCGATGGAGCGCACCTCGGCCACCTGCAGGCTTATCGGCAGGCTGCCGGAGCGGAGCACCACGGCGATGTCGGAGGCTTCCTCGAGGGTGGGGATACCGGTGATCTGGCCCTCGGTGGAGATGCGGCCCTGCAGCGTGGGCGCCGTGATGATGACGTCGTCGAGGACGATGGCCATGCGGCGGCCGAGGTTGTTCGCCGTGAACTGCCCGAACTGGCTCGCGTACTCGGGCCGGATCGTGAAGCTCACCGTGGGCCCGCCGGGGAAGCCGGCGGACGAGGCGAAGGCGGCCGTGGCGTTGGAGATGATCTCGCCCGTGAAGGACGTCGGCTCCAGGTCGGCGAGCGTGAGCTCCTCGGTGAAGAGGCTGTTGGCCTCGCGCCGCACCAAGCGGAACTCCAGTACGGCCTGCTGGCCTATGAGGTCGAGCGCGCGCTGCTGGTCGTCCGCGCTGAGGCCCGGCAGCTCGACGACGATGTTCCTGTCGCCCGAGGTCTGCACGAGGGCCTCGGCCACGCCGAACTGGTTGACGCGGTTCTCGATGATGTCGCGCGCCGCGTTGAGGTCCTCACGGAAGGGGTTCGGGTCCTCGGACTGCAGGGTGACGCGGAGGCCCCCCTGCAGGTCGAGGCCCAGCTTGAGGGACGACTGGCCAGGCGCCCACGGCTGCCACAGGTACAAGACCGAGGCGATCACCGCCGCCAGGATGATGATGCCGGTGGCGGCCCTGTTCATGCGACGGGGACCTCGACCAGCTCGTAGACCTCGATGATGTCGCCCTCCTGGATGTTGTCGTAGTTCTGGAGGCTGATACCGCACTCGAAACCGGTGCCCACCTCACGGACGTCGTCCTTGAAGCGCCTGAGGCCGGCGATGGAGCCCTTGTAGACCTCCTTGCCGCCGCGGTGTACGCGCGCCTTGGCGCCGCGTCGCACCACGCCCTCGAGGACGTAGGAGCCGGCGATGTTGCCGGCGCGGGGCACGTGGATGACCGCCCTGACCTCGGCGCGGCCGAGCATGCGCTCCTCGTACTCCGGCTCGATCTGGCCGCGGATCATCTTCTGCACGTCTTCGATGAGCTCGTAGATGATCCGGTAGCTCTTCATGGGGATGCCGCGGCGCTCCGCCGACTTCAGCACGCTGCCGGGCGGGTTCACGCCGAACGAGAGCACCGAGGCGTCGGCCGTGCTGGCCAGCAGCAGGTCAGACTCCGTCGGCGCGCCCACTTCGGCCAGCATGATGTCGATGTCCACCTCGTCGGTGGCCTCGGACTCGCGCTGGAGCACGCCCTTGATGGCCTCGAGCGAGCCCTGGGTGTCGGCGCGCAGCAGGAGGTGGATGGTCTTCGTCTTCGGCTTGCCGAAGAGGTCGGCGAGCGTGACGCCCTTCTTGCCGATCTCCTGGCGGCTCTCGTCCTCACGAGCCTCGCGGCGCTCCGACGTGATGCGCTTGGCCTCGACCTCGTTGGGCACGCCCTCGACGACCGTGCCGGCCACGGGCTGCTCGGAGAAGCCCAGCACCTGGACGGGCGTAGACGGGCCGGCGGCCTCGATGTTCTGGCCGTTGTGATCGGTGAGGCGGCGCACCTTGGCCCAGACCTCGCCGCAGACGATGTAGTCGGCCACGCGCAGCGTGCCCTCCTGCACCAGGACGGTGGCGAGGACGCCGGCGCGCTTGTCGAGGATCGACTCGATGACGATGCCCCTCACGGGCGCCTCGGGGTCGGCCCGCAGGTCCTCGACCTCGGCCACCAGCGAGAGCATCTCGAGTAGGTCGTCGACTCCCTGGCCGGTCTTGGCGGAGAGCTCGACGACGACCGTGTCGCCGCCGTAGTCCTCCGGCACCAGGCCGACCTGCATGAGGTCCTGCTTGACCTTGTCGGGGTTGGCCTGCGGCAGGTCGACCTTGTTGATGGCCACGACGATGGGCACGCCCGCCGCCTTCGCGTGGGCGATGGCCTCGCGCGTCTGCGGCATCACGCTGTCGTCGGCGGCCACCACGATCACGGCGATGTCCGTGGCGTTGGCGCCGCGCTGCCTGATGGTCGTGAACGCCTCGTGGCCCGGTGTGTCGAGGAACGTGACGACGCCGTGCTTGGTCTGGGCCTGGTAGGCGCCGATGTGCTGGGTGATGCCACCGGCCTCGCGCTCGGCGACGTGCGTCTGCCTGATGCGGTCGAGCAGCGAGGTCTTGCCGTGGTCGACGTGACCCATCACGGTGACCACGGGCGCGCGGCGCGGCAGCTCGCGCGCGGCCTCGGTGGCCGGCGCCTTGGCGGCCTTCGCCTCCTTGGCGGTGGCCTTGGCGCCATCCGCGGCGACGTCGGCCTTCTGGCCCCGCTCCTCCGGCTCCGCGGCGGGCTCGGCGGCCCGCTCCCGCGCGGCCTCGGCCACCAGGCTCTTGACCATGTCGGCCACCTCGGCCTCGAGGGTGGAGGAGACGGACTTGTACTCCACGCCCAGGTCGTCGAGGCGAGCGAGCAGCTCGGCGTTGTCGATACCGAGCTCCTTGGCGAGCTGGTAGATCCTTACCTTCTCAGACATCCGTGCCTCCGTCCCGGCGCGCGGTGACGGCTGCCTGCCGGCCCGAGGCCGGCTGCGCGGGGGCCTTGGCGGCCTCCCTCAGCAGTCCCAACACCTGTGCCGCCTGGGCCTTGAAGGCCCGGCTGAGCTTCTTCACTTCTTCCCCCTGCACCGCGGCGGCGGCACAAGGGCGGCACACCCACGTGCCGCGGCCGCCGAGGCGCTTGCGGGCGTCGTAGACCCAGGCCCCCGACGGGTCCTGCGTGAGGCGCAGGAGCTCGGCCTGCGGCCGCGATTCGCGGCACACGACGCACCGGCGGAGCGGCACGTGCCGGCTCCTGGGCGTGTTGACGTTCTGCGTCGCCACCATGCTCAGGAGGCCGCCTCTTCTTCGACGGCGCCCTCGGGTTCCGCGGGCTCGTCAGTCTTGGGGGCGTTGCTGAAGAGGGCGTCGAAGGCCGAGTGCGAGCGCTCCACCTGGCCCTGGTCGGACAGGCGGGAGGCCGCGGCCTGCATGGCCGCGTCGAGGTCGGAGACCGACTCGGAGGGCTGCAGGTCGATGCTGTAGCCCGTGAGCTTGGCCGCCAGGCGCACGTTCTGGCCGCTCTTGCCGATCGCCAGCGAGAGCTGGTCGGGGCCAACGGTCACGCGGGCGCGCTTGGCCTCGGTGTCGAGCTCGATGTTGCCGACCTTGGCGGGGGAGAGCGCGTTCCTGATGAACTCCCGCGGGCTCGGGTCCCACTGGATGATGTCGACGCGCTCGCGCTGCAGCTCCGCGGTGACGGCCTGGATGCGGCTACCGCGGTGACCGATGCAGGCGCCGATGGGGTCGACGTTGGGGTTGTTCGAGGTCACGGCGACCTTCGAGCGCTGTCCGGCCTCGCGGGCGATGGCCTTGATATCCACGGTGCCGTCGGCGACCTCGGGGATCTCCTGGCGCATCAGGTACTCGAGCAGCTCGGGCGCCGCGCGGGAGACGAGGATCGACGGCCCGCGGGGCGAGAGCTCGACCTTCTGCACGTAGACCTTCAGACGCATGCCGACCATGTATCGCTCGCCGTGGATCTGCTCCTTGAGCGGCATGATCGCCTCGCCGCGCCCGAGGTCGACGAAGACGTTCTTCTTCGCGTCGGTGCGCGACACGACGCCGGTCATGATGTCGCCGGCGCGGTCCTTGTACTCCTCGAAGACGATGGCCCTCTCGGCCTCGCGGATCTTCTGGGTGATCACCTGCTTCGTCGTCTGCACGGCGATGCGGGTGAACTTCTCGGGGTCGACGGGGAACTCCATCTCCATCCCCACCTCGACCTCGTCGTCGAGCTCCAGGGCTTCCTGGAGCGACACCTGCGTGTCCGGGTCCTCCACGGTCTCGACGACCTTGCGGATGACCACGATCTCCATCTCGCCGGTGTCGGGATCGAGGTCCACCTCGATCTGCTTCCCCGGCATGATGTTCCGCTCGAACGCCTGGGCGAGCGCGTCCTCCAGGTCATGGAGCAGCTGCTCCTTGCTGAGGTTGCGCTCCGCCGCGAGCATGTTCAGAGCGTCTACGAACTCCTTGTTCACTACCTGCACCTCACTATTCGGTTGTCGCCCCGCGCTTCGCCCGTCCACCGCCGCGGGGCGGCGGGGGAGGGCCCCTGTCAGCGAGCCTGCCCTAGCGGGGCTTGTCCGGCCACTCGGCCAGACGGGCCTGCTCGATCTCCTGGAGGGTGAAGCTGCGCTCGACGCCCTTCACCAGGAACGTGACGGCGTCGCCCTCCACGCGCAGCACGCGGCCGGTGACGCTCTCGCCACCAGCGCGGAACTTCACGAGGAGGTCGTGGAAGCGCTCGAAGTGTCGCGCCGTGAAGAGCGGCCGCTGCGAGCCGGGAGACTCCACCTCGAGCTGGTAAGGCTCTTCGAACGGGTCGAGCCTGTCGAGCTCGAGCCCGAACACCTCGGCGGCCGTCGCGACGTCGTCCATGGTGACGGCCGCTTCGTCGAGCCTGTCGATGCGAAGCAGCACCCTCCGCTTGCGGCCGGAGGTGCTCACTGTGAGCTCCAGCACCTCGTACCCGAGGGGCGTCAGCACCTCGGCGGCTGCCTGCTTCAGGTCCACGCCTCACCCTCCGTCATCCCGCACGGAAAAGGGTGGGTTTCCCGAACCCACCCGCACCGTTTCGGGACGTTGTGCGCCCCGCATCTTAGCCCCTGAAGGCCGTCTTAGGCAAACGCGGGGCGACTCGCCGGTGGCCGGTCGCGGCCGCCGTCAAGCGGGAAGGTACGCGCCGGTGCGCGGCCGCGCTACCCTGCGCTGGTGGACCCCGCCTTGCCAGAGCCGCTGCCGGGCCGGGACGCCCGTGAGGTCGTGCGCGCCACGCGCGACCTGGCGCCCATCGCCGAGAGCGTCCTGCTCATCATGTTCCCGAACGCGCACCTGTACCGCACGGGCGAGGACCTGGTGCAGCTCGTGCTGGAGCCGGCACCGGACCGGGCCGGCCTGACGCGCGTGAAGGACAAGCTGGTGGAGCTAGTCGCGCGGCCCGAGTGGCGACGGCGCCACGCCGTGACCCGCGAGGTCAGCGACAGGGACGGCACGCGCGTGGAGCTGCTTACGCCCGTGGCGCCTGGCGACTACCGAGGCGGCCCCCGGCTCGTCGGGCCCTTCCCGACCTCGGAGGAGGCCGACGCCTGGGGCGGCGACAACGCCGTCTCCACGCTCTCCTACGACACCTTCTTCACCGGCGAGGCGTGGCTCGTCGACCTGTTCTCGCTGCCGGAGCAGCAGCCCTTCGGCCTCGACGTCTGACGAGCGCCTGGTGAACCAGGCGGTACGGACCGCCCGTTCGTTGACACGTTCTCCAGGCCGGACATAGACTCGCCGCCATGAGAAGCCTCGTGGCTTCGCCTTCGTTTAGCGCCTAGGCGCCAGCGACGACGCTGCGCGCCCCTGACACCACTGCCCCTCGAGGGCGGTGGTGTTCTCTTTGGAGAGTGGAGTGGTGGACGACGGACGATCAGGCAGCACCGACCTGCAGGCCGAGCTGGCGCAGATAGCGGCCGCGCCCGACCTGGAGGCCCTCCAGGCCCACCGGGTGCGACTCCTCGGCAAGAAGGGCGTCATCACCGCGCGGCTCAAGGAGCTGGGCGCGCTGCCGCCCGAGGAGCGGCGGGTCGTCGGCCAGGCCATCAACGCCGAGAAGCAGGCGCTGGAGGAGGCCATCGAGAGGCGCCGCGAGGAGCTGGAGCGCGAGGCCGTGGAACGGCAGCTCCGCGGCGAGAGCCTCGACGTCACTCTGCCCGGCACCAAGCCGGCCGGGGGCGGCCTCCACCTCCTGACCCTGGTCACGAACCGGCTGCTCGACGTCTTCACATCGCTCGGCTACGAGGTCGTCACCGGTCCCGAGCTCGAGACCGACCGCTACAACTTCGAGTCGCTCAACTTCCCGCCCGACCACCCGGCGCGCGACACGCAGGACACCTTCTGGACGACCGACGGGCGGCTCCTGCGCACGCACACCAGCCCCATGCAGGTCCGCTACATGGAGACCCACGAGCCGCCGTTCAAGGTCGTCGTGCCCGGCAAGGTCTTCAGGAACGAGGCCGTGGACGCCACCCACGAGGCGCAGTTCAACCAGCTCGAGGCCCTGGTCGTGGGCGAGCGCATCACCATGGGCGACCTGCGCGGCGCCATCGAGGAGATGGCGAGGGCTCTGATGGGCGAGGGCACCAAGACGCGCCTGCAGCCCACGTACTTCCCGTTCGTGGAGCCGGGCGCCGAGTTCGCCATCTGGTGGACGAACCCGCGCACGGGCCAGGAGGAGTGGCTGGAGCTGGGCGGCTGCGGGATGGTGCATCCCGAGGTCTTCGAGGCCGTGGGCTACGAGGGCGTGACGGGGTTCGCGTTCGGGTTCGGCATCGAGCGCCTGGCGATGGTGCCCTACGGCGTGCCCGACATCAGGTACTTCTACCAGAGCGACATGCGCGTCCTGCGCCAGTTCAGGGGGCGCCTGTGAGCGGCCTCGTGACCGTCCAGGGAGGCCGCTCGTGAGGGTGCCCGTCTCCTGGCTCCAGACGTTCTTCGACGGGGAGCTGCCCGAGGTCGGGCGCCTCACCGAGCTCCTCTCGGGCCTCGGCCTGTCGGTCGAGACGGTTCACCGCCTGCCGCCGGCGCCCGAGGGCGTGGTCGTGGCGCGCGTCGAGTCCGCCGAGCCGATCCCCGGCACGAACCTCAAGAAGGTGCTCGTTACGCACCCCGGCGCCACCGTGCAGGTGGTCTGCGGCGCGCCCAACGTCGCGCCTGGCCAGCTCGCGGCGCTGGTACGGCCGGGCACACGCCTGCCGGGCGTGCCGTTCGAGGTGGGCACCAAGACCATCCAGGGCGTGGAGAGCGACGGCATGCTCGCCAGCGCCAAGGAGCTCGGCATCTACGACCACGCCGCCGGCATCGTCACGTTCGGGCACGACGCCCCCCTTGGCGCCCCGCTCGCCGGCCTGTGGCCCGACGAGACGGTCATCGAGCTGGAGCTCACGCCCAACCGCGCGGACGCCTTCTCGCTCCTCGGCGTCGCCCGCGACCTGGGCGCCAAGCTCGGCTGGCGCGTCAAGCACCCGGCCGCCGGCCTCGACCAGGGCGACCCAGAGCTGGACGACGGGCTCGCCGTCGACGTGCAGGACGAGACGGGCTGCCCGCGGTTCACGCTGCGGCTCATCGACGGCGTGACCGTGGCGCCGAGCCCGGTGTGGCTGCAGCGGCGACTCGCGGCGCTCGGCCTGAGGCCGCGCAACAACGTCGTGGACGTTACCAACTACGTCACCTTCGAGCTCGGCCAGCCGTCGCACGCCTACGACCTCCGCGCCCTCTCGGACGGTGTCATCCAGGTGCGCCGGGCCTGGCGAGGGGAGAGGCTCGCGCTCCTCAACGAGGAAGAGGTGGAGCTCAGCGCCGAGGACCTGGTCATCGCGACCCCTGTCGACGGCGGCTCGCAGGCGATAGGCCTGGCGGGCGTGATGGGCGGCCTGCACGACTCGGTGCGGCCCGACACGACGCAGGTGGCGCTCGAGGTGGCGCTCTTCGACACCGTGACTGTGAGGCGCACCGCCAAGCGGCACAAGCTCGTCACCGACGCTCGCACGCGCTTCGAGCGCGGCGTCGACCCCAACCTCCAGCCGCTCGCGTCGGCGCGCGCCGCCCACCTCATAGCCGAGGTGGCCGGCGGCCGCGTCCACCCTGGCGTCAGCGCCACGGGCCGGGACACCGTGAGGCCAGCGGTCTCCTTCAGGCCCTCGCGCGTCCAGTTCCTCATGGGCTTCGACGTACCGGAGGACACCCAGCGCGAGTACCTGGAGAGGCTCGGCTGCGCCGTCGAGGCGGCGGGCCCGGACTCCTGGCGCGTGACGCCGCCTAGCTGGCGCTACGACATCGGCCTTGAGGAGGACGTCATCGAGGAGGTCGCCAGGCTGCACGGCTACGAGCACATCGCCTCGACCGTCCCGCCGATGCGCTTCGTGCCACCCGCCACCGACCCCACGCACCGCAAGCTCAAGGAGCGCCTGGCCGCCCTCGGCTTCCAGGAGGCGATCACCTACGTGTTCACCGGCGAGTCCGAGCTCGAGCGCTCCCACTCGCCCGAGGCCGTGGTGCGCATCGAGAACCCGCAGGGCCTCGACCGCGCCGTGCTCCGCACCTCGCTGCTGCCGGGACTTCTCGGCGCCGCCGTGACGAACCGCTCGGAGCCCGCGCTCGCCCTCTTCGAGGTGGGCAGGGTGTTCCGCGAGACCGAGGTGGAGCGCCTGGCCCTGCTGCAGCGGGGGCCGGCCCTCGAGGGCGCCTGGCGCGAGGACGTGCCCGGCGACTTCTACGCCTTCAAGGGGCGGCTGGAGGCGCTGGCCGGTCTGGCCGGAGCGACCCTGGAGCTGCGCCCGGCGCCGCACCCGCAGCTGCACCCGGGCGTGTCGGCAGAGGTCCTGTGGCACGGCGAGGCCATCGGCATCGCCGGCAGGCTGCACCCCGGGGTCGAGGCGGCCTACGAGCTGCCCGCCACCTTCTACGCCGACCTGGCGCTGCCCCTGCCAGAGCGGCGGGTGCGCTTCCGCGACTTCAGCCGCCAGCCGTACGCCGAGCGCGACCTGGCGGTCATCGCCCCGCGCGAGGTCACCTACGCCGCGCTGCGCGACCTGTGCGCCGCCGCGGCGGGTCCGCTCCTGGAGTCGCTCGAGCCGTTCGACGTCTACGCGGGCTCGCAGCTGCCTGAAGGCATGCGCAGCGTAGCGCTGCGGTTCCGCTTCAGGCACGAGTCCAGGGCCCTCACTGACGCCGAGGTCGACGCGGCTATGCAGAAGGTCATAGGGGCTGTCAGGGAGGCCGGCTACTCTATCCGGGCGTGATCACCTGGGTCGACGTCCTGCTCGCCATCGTCGTGGCCGTGCTCACCGCGGCCGGCGCCCATAGGAAGCTCACGGGCCTCTTCGTCGGTGTGGGCGCCCTCATGGCGCTCGGCCCGCTGCTCAGGTTCGGCCAGTCGAGCCCCTGGGCGGCCGTGGCCATAGCCGCCGTCGTCGGCCTGGTGCTCGGCCTGCTCGGCCGGAGGTTCCAAGACCCGGGCCGCGGACCGGCCTGGCCCTACCAGGTCCTCGGCGGCCTGGGCGGGGCAGTCGTCGGCGTCGCTCTGGTGCTGGCGCTCGTGACCTCGCTGCCGCTCCAGCGGAACCCGGCCAACACGGCGGAGATCTTCTACCCGCCGCGCAACCTGCCGAGCGGCGTGAGCTCGGCGCTGCAGTCCTCACCGCTCATCTCACTCGGCCGGACTATCCTGTTCTATCCGCTGCTCCCCCAGGAGCAGTACACGGCCACGGAGCAGCGCGCCTACGGTGCGCTCCACTCGTGGCTGGTGGTCGGGGAGCCCTGGACGCGGCAGTAGCCGCTCCGGGCGCACCGATAGGGTAGAGGCGCCTGGCGGCGCCGGACGGGAGGTCTCCGGCCTAGCGTTCGTCCTGACGGATTCAGGGACCACGAGGAAGCGCAAGCCCAGCTGCCCTGGCGGCTGGTGACGAGGCGGAGGGCCCCCGGGCCAGCGCCCGCGAGAGCGGGCGGGAGCCGGGGGATAGCCGGGAGAAGATCCCGGCGAAAGCGCGAGAACAAGTCTGCGGGCCCCTCCTGAGCTGATACCCCCTCACTCGTGATCGTCCGGGGTTACGGGCGCGACCAGCGCCTACCGACCTGTGCCGGCTCGGCCGGCCGGCGCAGGGCGTACCGAGAAGCCGGCGCGGCGACGTTGTCAGAGTCGCGTCAGCGCCGAGGCACTAAGGTTCCATGCACTGCAACGGGAAGGACATCCTCCATGTGCGGAATCGTCGGATACGTAGGGGGCAGGCAAGCGGCTGACGTGATCTTGGACGGCCTGAGCCGTCTCGAGTACCGCGGTTACGACTCTGCCGGGCTAGTGGCGCTCGACGCCGGGCCCGAAGGCCGCCGGCTGTCGGCGGTGAAGCGGGCCGGCAAGCTGCAGGTCCTCAAGGACGCCGTCGCCGGCGGAGCGCCTGTCGGCGGCGTCGGCCTCGGCCACACGCGTTGGGCCACCCACGGGCGCCCCAACGACGTCAACGCCCACCCGCACCTCTCCGAGGACGGCCGGCTGGCGGTCATCCACAACGGCATCATCGAGAACTACGTCCCGCTCAAGCGCGACCTCATGTCCCGCGGCCACGTCTTCGCCTCGGACACCGACACCGAGGTGCTGGTGCACCTCATCGAGGAGAGGTACGCGGTGCTCGGCGACCTGCCGGCGGCCGTGAGGGCCGCCTTGGCGGACGTCGAGGGCGCCTACGCGCTGGTGGTGACGCACGTCGACCACGATCTGCTCGTGGCGGCCCGCAACACGAGCCCGCTCGTCATCGGGCTCGGGGAGGGGGAGACCTATCTGGCCTCCGACGTCCCCGCCCTCCTGCCCTACACGCGCGAGGTCATCTACCTGCTGGACGGCGACGTGGCCGTGCTGCGCGCCCATGAGGTGACCATCACGGACCTGGCCGGCCAGCCGGTGCACCGCGACGCCACCACCGTCGACTGGGACGCGGAGGCCGCCGAGAAGGCCGGCTACCCGCACTACATGCTCAAGGAGATCTACGAGCAGCCCACGGTCCTCCAGAACACGCTCTTCGGCCGGTTCACCGGCGATGGGCTGGGCGTGGACCTCGACCTGGGCCTCGATCCCCTGAGCATCGACAGGGTCGTCGTCACCGCCGCCGGCACCGCCTCCTACGCCGGCATGGTGGGCCAAGCGCTCATGGAGCGCCTGGCGCGGCTGCCGGCCACCACCGTGGTCTCCAGCGAGTTCCGTTACTCGGACCCGGTCGTGGACGAGCGCACCCTGTGCATCGCCGTCTCGCAATCAGGCGAGACGATCGACACGCTGGAGGCGCTGCGCGAGGCCAAGCGCCGCGGCGCGCGCACGTTGGCCGTCCTCAACGTCAAGGGCTCGTCCCTGTCTCGCGAGGTCGACGACGTGCTCTACATCCACGCCGGCCCCGAGATAGGCGTCGCCAGCACCAAGGCCTACACGGCCATGGTCGCCGCCTTCACGCTCCTCGGCGTGTGGTTCGGCCGGGCCCGCGGCACGCTGCCCGACGACACGGCCCGCGAGCTGGTGCGCGGCATGCGCGAGCTGCCGCAGCTGGTGGAGCGTGCGCTGAAGGCCCGCGACCAGGTGGCGCAGGTGGCGCAGGGGATACTCGGCTCCAGGAGCGCCCTCTTCCTCGGCCGCGGCGTGAACGTGGCCACGGCCATGGAGGGCGCCCTCAAGCTCAAGGAGATCAGCTACATCCACGCCGAGGCTTACCCGACCGGCGAGATGAAGCACGGCCCCATCGCCCTCATCGACGAGGACATGCCGGTGATCGCCGTCGCCACGGCGTCGGCCCTCTACGACAAGACGGTCTCGAACCTGCAGGAGGTCAAGGCCCGCGACGGCCGCCTCATCGTCATCGCCAACGAGGGCGACGAGCGCGTCAAGGAGCACGCCGACGAGGTCATCTACGTGCCCCTCACGCACGAGCTCCTCTCGCCGGTCGTGAACGCCGTGCCCCTGCAGCTCCTGGCCTACGAGGTCGCCAACGGGCTCGGCCGCGACGTGGACCAGCCCCGCAACCTCGCCAAGAGCGTCACCGTGGAGTGACGGCTCTATAGCTGGTCGGCGCGCCCGGCGCTGTGCGGCCTTCACCGCGCACGCCGGGCGCGCGGCTTTACTCTGCGGCTTGGGAGGTCTTCATTCGGTGGCGACGCAGACGGAGGTCGAACAGAAGCAGTTCGAGCTGATCCGGAGGCTGGTGACGGTGGACGACGTGGTCGTACTCGAAGAGCTCGGCCGCGTGCTCGACGCGGCGCAGGGGCCGAGCGCGCTGCGGAGGCTCGACGACGCCGAGATAGAGGCGGTGCTGAGTCAGCTCCTCAGGGAGTGACGTTCGGCTAGCGGGCGCTTCGCTAGACGACGCCTTGCGAACGCAGGACCCACCACACGGCCGCGCCGATGGCCACCCACAACACCCAGCGCAACGCGCCGCCGAACCGCTTGACGGAGCCCTTCATGAAGCTCTCGCGCGCATCGGCGGCGTCCTGCTTGTAGGCGAGCCTCTGGGCGCGCCTCAGGTGCTTGACGCTCTTGCCCACCTCGCCCTTGCGCCGGTAGGCCACACCCAGGTTGTGGTGGGCGTTCGAGAACTCCTCGTTCACCGCCAGCGCCGCCTGGTAGCGCTCTATGGCGCCGTCCACGTCGCCCTCCTCGAGGGCGACGTTGCCCAGGTTCGTCAGCGCCCTGTAGTGCTTGGGGTCGAAGGCCACGGCCGCTTCGAAGCTCGCCTTGGCCGCCGCGCTCTCGCCCAGGTAGGCCTGGGCCGTGCCGCGCAGCGTGCTCGCCTCGGCCGCGAACCAGGTGCTCGTTAGCCGCTCGAGCTCGGTCAGGGCCTGGTCGGGGTCGCGCTTGTCCAGCGCCTTGCCCACCTCGGCCAGCACCGCGAGGTCGGCCAGCAGGTCGTGCCACGGCGCCAGCGGCGGCTTGTGCTCGAGCCTCTCGAGCCTCTCGCCGGCCTTGGCGTAGCGCCTCTCGCGCAGGAGGTCCTCGACGTCGGCCAGCGCGGTCAGCGCCGAGCGCACGGCGTCGTCGTCGCCCTCGGCCTCGGTGACGATGCGCCCAGTGGCGGCGTAGGCGGCCACCAGGTAGGCCTGCTTGGCGGCGTTGAAGCGCCGCAGCTCCAGCAGCTCGCGCCAGTCGGCCAGCTCGGCCTTCGGGGCGCCCACCTGGGGGACCATGTGGGCGCCTGTGGCGTCCTGGTCGGTCATGGTCGTGACGGTATCACGCTGGCCACGGCCGCCTCATACAGGGCGGCGTAGCGCCGCGCCGAGGCGTCCCACGAGAAGTCCTGGCGCATCGCCGCCACCTGCATCGCCCGCCAGGCGTCGGTGCCAGGCCCCACCGCCAGCGCCTCGGCGGCGGCCCATGCCAGCCCGCCGGCGTCGGCGTGCTCGAAGACGAAGCCCGTGCGCCTGTGCTCGACGGTGTCCCGCAGCCCGCCCGTGGCGCGCACGATCGGCAGGGTCCCGTAGCGCATGGCGATCATCTGGCTGAGGCCGCAAGGCTCGAAGCGGCTGGGCATGGCGAACGCGTCGGCGCCGGCGTAGAAGAGGTGGGAGAGCGGCTCGTCGAAGCCGATGGTGACACCCACCTTCCCAGGGTTGTCCGCGGCGAGGGCGATGGCGGCCGCCTCCAGGCTGGGGTCGCCAGTGCCGAGCAGCGCCAGGCCCCAGCCCATCTCCACGAGGCGCGGCGCTGCGGCCAGCAGCAGGTCGATGCCCTTCTGCTCCACGAACCGCGACACCGAGGCGATGACCGGCAGCCCGGGCTCGAGCCCGTAGCGCTCGCGCAGCGCCACCTGGGACGTCGCCTTGGCGTTCGGCCTGCGCGCGTCGTAGTTGGCGGGGATGTGAGGGTCGCTGGCCGGGTCCCACGCCGTCACGTCGAGGCCGTTGAGGATGCCCGTGAGGCGGCCGGCCAGGCTGCGGAACGCACCGTCGAGCCCGAAGCCGTGCTCGGGCTGCGTCAGCTCCTGGGCGTAGGTGGGGCTCACCGTCGTCACCCGCGTGGCGAAGCCGGCCCCCGCCTTGAGTGCGTTGAAGCGCCCGTAATGGTTGGCGATCGAACCTGCCAGCTCGCCGGGGAGTCGCAGCCAGTGGAGGGTCGCGGCCATGTCCGACTCGCCCTGGTACTGCGCGTTGTGGACGGTGAAGACGGTCGGTAGGCGGGGGAAGCCCTCTGGCAGGTGCCAGCCGCGAGCCAGCACCAGCGGCAGGTGGCCCGTGTGCCAGTCGTTGGCGTGCGCCACCTGTGGCTGGAAGCCCAGGCGGGCGGCGACCTGGGGGACGGCGCGCGACAGCAGGGCGAAGCGCCACGGGTCGTCGTCGTAGCCGTACAGGCGGTCGCGCGAGAAGACGGGGTGGCCCACGAACGCCAGGCGCACGCCGCGCTCCTCCAGCGTCCCCACGCCCACGCTAGCGGTGCCGCCGTCGAACGGCACCTCCACGTCGCCAATCCAGAGAGGCCGCGCGCCGCTGGCCAGACGGGCGTACCAGGGCGTCACGACCAGCACCTCGTGCCCCAGGCCGGCGAGCGCTGCGGGCAGTGAGCCGGCCACGTCGCCCAAGCCCCCGGCCTTGCTGTGGGGGGCCACCTCGGCTGAGGCGAAGAGGACGCGCATGGCACTGAGCTTATGGCGTCACAGCCCCGACAGGGCCTGCTCCATGCGCTGCGTATACTTCACGGAGCACAGCGAGGCTCACGGTCTTCCGGCCCACGCCGCGCCCTTGGAGGCATATGAAGCGCAGATGGATGGTCACCGGCCTGGTGGGGCTGACGATAGCCACCATGGCGGTCTACGCGCAGGTTTCGCGCGATTTCGCCGGCGAGTTCCTGAACACGGCCGCCGGCCGCGCGCTGATCCAGTCGTACGGCGCCCTGAAGAGCGGGTACCTGCACGACGTGGACGACGAGAAGCTCATCCGCGGGGCGATCAACGGCATGATCGAGTCGCTGGGAGACCCTTACACCGGTTACGTCGAGCCGCGCGCCGCGGCTCGTGACTCGCAGGACCTGTCCGGCTCGTTCGAGGGCATCGGCGCGGTGCTCACCCCGCACAACCGCTCCACGGGCAAGGGCGTCGAGATACTGACCGTCTACCAGGGCGGCCCGGCCAGCCGCGCCGGCCTCCAGCGCGGCGACGTCTTCCTCGAGGTTGACGGCATAGACGTGCGCGAGCTCACGACCTCCGAGGTCGCCGACGTCGTGCGCGGGCCCAAGGGCACCACCGTGCGCCTCGTCATGAGCCGCCCGGGCGTGGCCGACCCGCTGGTCTTCGAGATCGTCCGCGACACCATCCAGATCATCGACGTCAGCAGCACGATGCTGCCGGACGGCGTCGGCTATGTGAGCCTCAGCTCCTTCAACAACCAGCGCCTGCACGAGCAGCTCGTCGAGCACCTGAACCGCCTCCGCGACCAGGGCGCCACCTCGCTGATCCTCGACCTGCGTGACAACTCCGGCGGCCTGCTCACCCAGGCGATCCTGGTGGCCGACGAGTTCCTCTCCGGCGGCGACATCGTCTTCCAGCGCGCCCGCGGCGTCACGCAGCGCATCGCCTCGGCCGACCCCGCCGCCTTCGACATGCCCATGGTCGTGCTCGTGAACGAGCAGTCCGCCTCCGCGTCCGAGATCGTGGCGGGCGCGCTGCAGGAGAACGGGCGGGCCCTAGTGGTCGGCGAGCAGACCTTCGGCAAGGGCGTGGCGCAGTCGGTGCTGTCGCTCTCCGACGGCGGCCAGCTCCGCTACGTCTCGTTCGAATGGCTCACGCCCACCAGGCAGAGCATCGCCGAGCAGGGCATCACGCCCGACATCTACGCCGAGGACACGCGCTTCCCCAGCACCATCGTCACCGAGGGCCGCGGCCTCAAGCCCGGCCAGCTGGTGGAGATCGTCGTCGACGGCGAGGTCATCGGCAGCGCCACCGCGAACGAGGACGGCGAGTTCCAGGTGCTCTCGCTCGGCCCGGTCCGCCAGGTGAGCGAGGTGCAGGGCGAGGCCATCGTCGACCTGGAGAACGACTCCGCGCTGCGCGTGGCCTTCGACGCGGTCCTGGGGCACCTCCCGGCCGCCGCCGCCGCCGACTGAGCCTCGGTCAGAGAGACCGTGTGGCGGCCCGGGCGTACCAGCCCGGGCCGCTCGCTTCGGCCAGGGGCCGGTCCTGGGTCGCAGGAAGCGCGTCAGTGACGACTCGCGCACACGGTGCCGGCCAGGCAGCGACGTAGCCTGGCCACGTGATCGAGGTGACGGGGCTCGTGAAGCGCTACGGGCGCTTCACGGCCGTCGACGGCTTGTCCTTCGAGGTCCGTGCTGGAAGGGTCCTGGCTCTCCTGGGCCCCAACGGCGCGGGGAAGTCCACGACCATCCGCGCGGTGACCGGGCAGATCATGCCCACCGCGGGCACGGTGACCGTGGGCGGCTACGACGTGTCCCGCAGGTCGCTGGAGGCCAAGGCGCTCATCGGCTACGTACCCGACCGGCCGTACCTCTACCCGAACCTCACGGGCCGCGAGCTGCTGAGGTTCCTGGGCAGGCTGCGGCGCGTGGAGGGCGCGGAGGAGCGGTCGCGGGCGCTGCTCGAGGCCTTCGAGCTCACGCGGGCCGCCGACGAGCTCGTCCAGACCTACTCCCACGGCATGCGCCAGCGCCTGACGTTCTGCGCGGCGCTGCTCCACAGGCCGCAGGCGCTCGTCATAGACGAGCCGATGGTCGGCCTCGACCCGCGCGGCGCCCGCGACGTGCGAGCGCTCATGCGTCGCCACGCCGACGAGGGCGGCGCCGTGCTCCTCACGACGCACTCGCTGGCCGTGGCCGAGGCCGTGGCCGACGAGATCGTGCTCGTGGCCCGCGGGCGCGCCGTGGCGCGCGGGACCCTCGAGGAGCTCAGGCAGCGCGTCGGCGACCGCGACGCCGACCTGGAGGAGATCTTCCTCAGGCTCACTGAGGAGGCCGCCTAGCCGATGGTGCTGGCGGCGATGCGCCTCCAGGGCGCCCTCAACGGCCTCAGGCGCAGACCCGGGCGCGCGCTGGTGGGCTTGGCGTTGCTCGGCCTCGTCTACTGGGGGATGCACGAGATCACCGTGCGGGCCCTCAGGTTCCTGGACAGCTACCCGGACATAGGCTCGATCGCCGACGCCGTGGCGCGCCGCAGCCTGGAGGGGCTGCTGGCCGTGCTGATGGTTGCCGTGGCCTTCTCGGTGCTCACCGGCGCCATAGGCACCCTCTACGGGTCGGTGGACCTGCCGTTCCTGCTCTCGCAGCCGGTGGCCGCCTACCGCGTCTTCGCGCTCAAGGTCGCCGAGACCTACGCCTCCAGCGCTCTCCTGCCGGCCGTCTTCACGGTGCCCGTGCTGGTGGCCCTGGGAGGCGAGCGGTCGGCGCCCGCCGTCTACTACCCGATCGCGCTGCTCGCGCTGGCCAGCCTGTACGCCCTGCCCGTGGCCCTGGGAGCGCTGCTGGCGCTGATGCTCATGCGCGTCGCGCCGGCGGGCAAGGCGCGCGAGTTCGCCACAGCCGCCAGCGTCGTCGTGGCGGCGGGCCTCGTGTTCGGCCTGAGGGCACTGAGGCCCGAGCAGCTTCAGGCCATGACGCCCGACGAGTTCGAGGCGCTGCTGCAGGGCTTCGCCGCGCTCGAGATCGGCTGGCTGCCCAGCGCCTGGGCAGCCGACGCGGTCTGGCAGGGGCTGGCCGGCCGCTTCTCCGCGGGCGCCACGCTCCTCGTGGCGCTGGCCCTCGTCGCCCTCGCCGGCCTGGCGCTCCTCGCCACGCGCGCCTACGCCACCGGCTGGTACCGCTCGGAGGGCGACACGCCGTGGGGCGGCGGCAGGAAGCGCTCGGCGGAGAGGGTGCCCCTCTGGGAGCGCGTCCTCGGCCCCCTGGGCGGCGGCATCCTCGTCAAGGACCTGAAGCTGCTCCTGAGGGACCCGTCCCAGTGGTCCCAGCTCCTGGTGCTCGGCGCCCTGGCGGGCGTCTACTTCATCAGCACGGCCAGCCTGTCGGTGGACATCCAACGCTTCAGGGACGTCATAGGCGCCATCAACGTCGCCTTCCTGGGCTTCCTCCTGGCGGGGGTGGGCGTGAGGTTGGCGTTCCCGCTCGTCTCGCTGGAGGGGGAGGCGCTCTGGCTGCTCCGCACCGCCCCCGTGCGCGCCTGGCGGGTGGTGTTCGCCAAGTTCCTGGGCGCCCTGCCGCCCATGCTCGCCCTGGGCGTCGGCCTGGGGATCGCGGTGGCCGGCCGCCTGGAGCTGTCGCCGGCGCTGGCGTTCGCAGCTCCGCTCGCCGGCGGCCTGGCGGCTTTCGCCACCGCGGGGCTGGGCGTGGGCCTGGGCGCGGCCTTCCCGCGCTTCGACAGCGTGAACCCGCACGAGGTAGCCGTGTCGAGCGGCGGGCTCCTCTACATGGCGCTGTCGCTGGCCTACGCCGCGCTCTCGACCGTGCTCTTCGCCTACCCGTCCTGGCGGGCGCTGGTCGGCGGCCGGTCGGCCTTCTCGTGGACCGCCCCCGACGGGCTGCTCGTTCTGGGAGCGCTGGTCCTGCTCTGCGCCCTCTTCACCGTGGTGCCGCTCTTGGCCGGCAGCCGGCGACTGTCGCGGTGGGAGCCCAGCGAATAGCGGTCAGCTCGGGCCGCCGCCGGCGACGTCGCCGACGACCCCGGCGAACGAGCGCCTGAAGTTGTCGCGGAACATCGCCACGAGGCGCTTGGCGGCCTCGTCGTAGGCGTCGGCGTCGGCCCACGTCTCTCGGGGCGACAGCACCTCTGCCGGCACGCCTGGGGCGGCCGAGGGGTAGGCCAGCCCGAAGAACGGGTCCGTGCGCAGGGGGACGCCGTCCAGCTGGCCGGCCAACGCGGCCCTCACGAGCGCGCGGGTGGCCGGGAGCGACATGCGGCTGCCAACCCCGTACGGTCCCCCGGTCCAGCCGGTGTTCACGAGCCAGGCCCTGGTGCCGTGGCGCCTGAGGCGCTCGCCGAGCATCCGGGCGTAGGTGGCTGGCGGCAGGGGCATGAACGGCTCGCCGAAGCAGGTGCTGAAGGTCGCCGTCGGCTCGGTCACGCCCCGCTCGGTGCCGGCGACCTTGGCCGTGTACCCGCTGAGGAAGTGGTACATGGCCTGGTCGGGCGTGAGGCGCGAGATGGGCGGCAGCACCCCGAACGCGTCGGCGGTGAGGAAGACGATGTCGCTGGGGTGGTCGCCCACGCCCGTGTCCGAGGCGTTGGGCACGAAGTCCATGGGGTAGGCCGCGCGGGTGTTCTCGGTCTTGGCGTCGGAGCGGAAGTCCACCTCGCGCGTCTCCGGGTCCACCACGACGTTCTCCAGCACGGTCCTGAACCGGTGGCTGGCGGCGTAGATCTCCGGCTCCTTCTCGCGCGAGAGGTCGATGACCTTGGCGTAGCAGCCGCCCTCGAAGTTGAAGACGCCGTCCTCCGACCAGCCGTGCTCGTCGTCGCCGATGAGGCGCCGGCTCGCGTCGGACGAGAGCGTCGTCTTGCCGGTACCGGAGAGGCCGAAGAACAGAGCCACGCCGCCACGGCCGTCGAGCGGCTCGTTGGCCGAGCAGTGCATGGGGAAGACGTCCTGCCGCGGCAGGTGGAGGTTCAGTACCGAGAAGATCGACTTCTTCATCTCGCCGGCGTACTCGGTGTTGCCGATGAGCACGAGGCGCTGCTCGAAGTCGACGGCGATGACCGTGGAGGTCCTGGTGCCGTGCCGCTCGGGGTCGGCGCGGAAGCTCGGCAGGTCGACGACGGTCCAGCCCTGCCACGGCCCGGTCGCCTGCGGCCTCACCAGCCCCTCGACCCGGTACGGCTCGAGGAACAGGTTCCTGGCGAAGAGCGAGTGCCACGCGTACTCCGTGACCACGCGCACCGGCAGCCGGTAGCGCCGGTCGGCGCCGGCGTAGAGGTGCTGCACGTGCAGCTTGAGGCCGCGCGCGTGCCTGCGCATGTCGGCGAGCAGCCTGTCGAAGTGCGCCTGCTCCATGGGCTGGTTGATCCCGCCCCAGGCGACGCCCTCGCTGGCGGCGTTGGCCACCATGAACTTGTCGCTGGGCGACCGGCCCGTGTACACGCCCGTGTCGGCAGCCAGGGCGCCGGCAGCGGTGAGCAGGGCCTCACCGCGCCTCACTGAGTCCTCCACCAGTGCCGTGGCCGTGGCGTCGTAGGTGACGTCGAGCCCTTCCAGTGGGAACCCCCCGCCAGCACCGAGCTCCAGCGTGCCGCGTTGCCGCTCGCTCATGGAACCTCCGGGGTAAGAGGCTACCACCGCAGCGTCACGCCGAAGCTGACGACGCTGCGCTCGGTGGAGAGGGACGTGGACAGGTCCAGGCCGAGCGACCGCCCGAAGTCGTAGCCCAGACCCAGGCCCAGCTCCGACCGCGGGGCGGTCAGCTCGCCGGCGTTCGGGAAGTCGATGCGCCCCGAGACCTCGAGGTCCAGCGGGCCGAGCGCGTACCGCAGCGCCACCTCGTTGGTGACGGCGAAGCCGGCGTCGTCGGGGTCCGCGGTGCCGATGCGGTAGCTGGCGAACAGCTCGGGGTTCAGGTACCCGCCAAGGCGCACCGACACGCCGAAGGGCTCGGCGCCGCCCTCCAGGAGCTGGGAGATCGCCGAGGTGCGTATCTCCACCACGTCGAGGCCCAGGGCCTCCCGCAGGGCGTTCTGCAGCTCGCCCAGGAGGAACACGTCCACGGCGGTGTCGAGCGCCCCCTGCGCGACCGCGCCGCCCAGGCCGCCGGCGCCGATGAGGTCCGACCCCAGCTCGAGGCGTCCCAGCGTCACCAGCGTCAGCAGTTCCGCCTCGGTGAGCGGCCTGACGCCGTTGCCTGCCGCGTCGGAGGCCTCTATGAGCGCCTCGGACGTGAGGGTGGGCTGCACGTCGAACCTGATGGCCCCGTCGTCGTCCCTCTCCACCGGTCCCGCGAAGGCCAGGTCCACCCTGAACGAGCGGCCGTCGGGCGAGACGAACTCGACGTCCGAGCTGCCCGCGAGCACCCGGGACTTCTCGAACTCGGTATGGGCCCGCACGTCCAGCTCGGGGAGGACGCCGCGGTTGGGCGCGAAGGTGGCCACCGCGCTGTCGACGGTGAACTCGCGGCCCGAGAAGCGCAGGTTCCCGCGGAGGGCCCGCGCCTCGCCATCGAGGCGCGGGTCGGCGCCTGTGCCGGAGAGCGTCAGGTCGAGGGCCGCCTCGAGCGAGGCGAAGGAGTTGGTCATCACGACCCGCTGCGGCGCCATGATGCGCAGGTCGTCGAAGCGCAGGCCGGCGAGGGCGCCGGGCGGCGCGGGCTCCAGCGTCGCGGCCTCGGGCGCAGGCGAGGTCTCCGGTGGCTCAGCCGTCGCCTCTGGCTCCGCGGGCTCGTCGCCGGCGGCGACGCTGGGGTCGATCACGACCTCGTCGGCGGCGATCGCGCCGCTGAGGGTGACGCCCGAGTCGGTGCCGACGAGCCTGATGTCGGCCGAGAGCGTGGCGTCGGCGATGAGCATCGCGGGGTAGGAGATGCGCAGCCCGGTGCCGCCGGCTCGCAGGTCGAGGGGCACCAATGTCCCCTGCACCGCCACCGGGGCACCCAGCTGGCCGGTGAACGCTAAGTACGGCCGGAAGAGCGGGTCCTGGGTGACCGCGCCGGTCACCTCCTCGATGCGACCCACACCGGGCACCACCAGCTCCCCGTCGAAGCGCAGGTCGGCGGCGCGCAGGGCCAGCGGCTCCAGGACCACGGTGGCGTCGCCGGCGAGCCGCAGGTCGCCCCGCACCGGTGCGATCGCGCTCAGCGTGGCTTGGGCCGACAACGCCACGCCCTCCAGCCGCAGGTCGGCGCCGGAGAGCCGGTAGCGGGTGCCGGCCACCTCGAAGTCGAGGGCCTCGGTCTGGAAGGCCATCTGCGGCCTCGCCAGGCTGCCCGCGGCGGTGAAGGTGAAGCTGCCCTCGGCGCCCACGCCGAGTCGCGCCAGGCCGGGCACGAGCCCGAGGATCGGCCCGAAGTCGGCCTCCTCGGCGACGAGCTCGAAGTCGAGGAGCTCTGAGCCCAGGACGCCGCCCGCCCGCCAGTCCCCGCGACCCGAGAAGTCGGCGCGCTCGACGTTGAGGGCGCCGTCGTCCCAGACCAGCGTGACGTCGCCGCGGGTGACGACGCCGGCGCGCTCCAGCGTGAGCTCCTCGCTCGCCACGGCGGCGTAGCCCTCGGACGGGTCGGTGAGCGGCAGGTCGATGCGCGCGACGCCGGTGAAGAACGCCGTCACGTCGGTGGGGCCCACGACGGCCTCGGCTATGAGGTCGAGGGGGAAGCGCTCCAGCCGCGCCGAGCCGGCCAGCGTCAGGTCAGAGAGCGTGAGGCTGAAGAGCGACCCGCCGAGGAGCATCGCGGCGTCCACCCGCGACGTGGGCCCGGAGAGCTGCAGCTCGAGCGGCAGCCGGGTGTCGGCCACGGACAGGTCGGGCGCCACAAGCTGCCCGAACACGAAGTCGCCCTGCAGGCGGACGAGCCCCGAGAGGGCCCCGGTCACGTGCGGCGCCACCGAGGCCAGGACCGGGATCGACGACAGCTCGACGGCGCGTAGGCGCAGCTCCACCTCGCCGGGACCGCCCGTCACCTGCCCGCCCGCGCCCAGGACCCCCAGCAGCCGCTCGAGCGGCGCGTCGCCGCTGATCGTCAGGCTGCCGGCGTCCGCCGCGACCGTGGCGGCCCCGCCCACGCGCCCGTCGGCCAGCGACGCGTCGGCGTCGATGGTGACGTTGCCCCAGCCCGGCGGCGCCAGCCGCACGCCGGACACCTCGACCGTGCCCGTCGGCTCCGAGCCCGGCGCGTAGGAGACGCGCGCCGTCACGGAGCCGGCGCTGAAGCCCGCGAGCGGCCCCGAGCCTTCCTCTTCCGCGGGCAGGGCGAGCGCCACGTCCACCAGCGCAGCGCCCGTGCGCGCGTCGTACTCGGCCGCCACGTCGCCCAGGCGGCCGCTCGAGGTGAGGCGCCAACTGCCATCCGACGCGGTCACCTGAAGCGGCAGCCGCCTGTCGGCGGGGTCGGGCGTCTCCAGGGGCAGCTCCAGCGTGCCGGAGAGGTCTGCCGCGTCGAGGGCGAGCGCGCCCGAGAGGGTGGCGCTGAAGCCGGACAGCGTCACGCCCAGCCCCCGCAACTGGAGCGCGCCGCCGTCGTCGAGCGTGAGCAGGGCCGTGCCCTTGGCGGCGCCCGTGCCGGTCACGACGAGCCCCTCGTTCAGGACACGGGCCACGAGGTCGGCGACGCTGTCGGCGGCGAGGTCCACGTAGAAGGAGGCTTCAGGTACCGCCTGCGGGGTAACGGTGAGGCGCGGGGAGCGCGACGTGCCCGCCGCGCCCAGCCACGCGGTGGCGGGGCCGAGCGGCACGGTGACCATGCCGGCCCCCGACAGGCCATCCGGCCGCTCGCTGAGGCGGAACTCGCCCCGGGGCTGGCCAGGCCCCACGCCGGTGCCGGAGACGGCGACGTCGAGCCCAGGCGCGACGCGACCCTGCACCCTGAGCGGGCCGGTGGCGCCGGGCAGGGCGAGCGTCTGGTCGAGCGTCACGCCGGCGGGTCCGGCAGATACTCGGCCCGCCGCCGCGACGCCGGCCCCCTCGGCGTAGGCGGCCGTGGCCAGGACCACCTGCGGGACGAGCTGCCGGCCCTGGAGCACGCCCCTGGCGGTCAGCAACACGGCCGGCGACTCCTCCTCGACTAGCGCCTCGGCGCCGACCAGCGCCACCTCGCCCGTCCACTCGGCGCCGGGCGCGCGGCGGCCACTCAACTTCAGGTCGCCGCCGAGCAGGGTGCCAGAGGCCGTGAGGGTCGTGGCCTCCCCGGTGAGCCCGAGGGCCAACGCCACGTCGACCCCGACGGGCCCGCCTCCCACGACGCGGGCTGTCAGGTCGCCCTCCGCGCCGCGTCCGGCGCCCTCGACGTCCAGATCCAGCGAGCCAGGAAGCGTCAACCCGCTGACTTCTAGGGACCACGAGAGGTCGGCTGGGTCCAGGCGGGCGGCGAGGCCTGGCCCGTCCACGAGCACCGGCGCGCCGGCGGCCTCGGACGACACCGTCACGTCACCCACCGCCTGCCCGGCCACGGCCAGGTCACTGAGCCGGCCGGTGAGCCAGGCGCCGGGTCCGGCGGGCGCTCCGACCGCCAGCGCCGCGGAGCCGGAGAGGGCGGGCGAGAGGGTCGCCAGCGGACCCTCTACGGTGATGCCGGCGAGACCGCGGGCCACCACGCCCTGCCAGCCGTCGAGGCGGCCGGCGCCCGTGAGCGTCACCTCGCCGTCCACCTCCGAGACGAGCAGGACGGCGTCCCCGGCGCGCAGGGTGCCGTTGGCCGTCACCGCGTCGCCCATCACGGAGACGCGCACGTCGCTGGTCAGGTCGCTGTAGGCCAGCGTCGAGCGCAGGTCCATCCGGGCGCGGCCCGGCGCGGCCTCCAGGCGGAGCGACCCGCGCAGGTCGCCGCGGCCCGTCAGCGAGGCGTACACCACGGGGTCGGCGGCCGTGCCGCCGACCTGGAGCGCTCCGTCCACCAGTGCAGGCACGCCCTCCACGCCGACCCCGACGGCGTCGAGCTGGGCGGTCACCGTCACCTTCCCCAGGTCCTGCAGGCCCGGCGCCACCAGCACGACGGGGCCCCTGAGCAGGCCGGTGAGGCGGGTGTCGCCGGCGTCCACGTCGGCCAGGTCGATCTGGGCGCGCAGAGCCATGCGCAAGCGCCCGTCGAGCGACGCCGAGCCCCGCAGCGTGCTGGCGCCGCTGGCCAGCACCAGGTCCTCGACCGCCAGCCCACCCGTGGCCGAGCCGCCGGAGAGCCTCAGGCTCAGCGTCGGCTCGTCGCGCAGCGGCAGCAGGCCGGTGAGCGGGAGGGCGTCCACGACGCCCGACACCGCCCAGCCCTCGGCGCCGGACGTGGCCTCGAGCTCGAGGCCCTCGCCCGTCAGGCGCAGCGCCGCGCCGCGCGGGCCGGCGGTCAACAGCCCGGCCGCCTCGACAGCACCCGAGACGGCGAGCGGCGCCGCTAGGGCCCCCGTGGCCGGAGCGTCGCCCGGTAGGGTCGCGGCGAGCTCGAGCAGCGGGTCGCCGGTCTCCCCGGCGCGGACCGCCAGGTCGAGCGCGCCCTCCGCCGTGGCCCGCGCCTCCATGGAGAGGGCCGCCGGCAGCGAGCCGCCCGACGCGGTCACCCTGAGCTCGCCCGCGAAGCCCGCCTCCCGGCGCCAGCTGAGGCCCTCGCCCTCCAAGCCAACGCTCGCGCCCGCCAGCGCCGGCACGAGCGCCTGGGCGGCGGGGGAGACGTCCCCTGCCGGCTGGAGCCGCGCCTCGCCGGTCGCCAGCACGTACTCCGCGTCGAGCCCCAGCCAGGCGACCGTGGCCGTGAGCGGCTCACCGCCGAGGCGCCACGTGCCGGGCTGGTCCGCCAGCGCGCCCCCGGCCGTGGCGACCCGGCCGGACAGCTCCAGCGCCGGCGCGAGCGTGCCGCCGCCCGTGACCAGGAGGCGCTCGCCGGCCGGCAGCCCCGGCGCGCCCTCGACCTCGGCGCGGAGGCCCTGGAGGCGCACGTCGCCGCCCAGCGCCACCACCTCGCCGCTCAGCTCGCCCGACAACCCGAGCGGCCCTCCGGTCAACTCACCGGCCAGGGAGGCCGTGCGCAGGCCAGGCTCCGGCGTGGCCAGCGAGGCGTCGAGCGAGAGGCCGGGCAAGTCCACGTGCAGGCGCCCGTTCTCGAAGGCGTCGTCGACCTCGAGCCAGGCCTCGAGGGGCCGCCCCGCCGCCTGTCCGCTGACGACCACCCGCCGCGGCTCGTTCCAGGCGAGGCGGCCCGTGACGTCGAGGTCTGGCGCGCGCAGCGAGAAGCGCAGGTCGTCAGGCGCCTCGCCCACCAACGCGACCTCCGCGCCGTCTACCGTGCCGGCCACGTCGAGGTCCAGCTCGGCGGTCATGGGGTCCGTGCCTAGGAAGACCCGGCCTGTGGCCACGACGTCGACGTAGAGGCCGTACGCCGCCCCTATCCTCGCCAGGTCGACGGCCGCCAGGTCCAGCACCGCGGTGAGGTCGCCGCCCTCACCGCGCAGCGTGGCCACCGCCACCGGATCGCTGCCGGGGGCGCCGGGCAGCGAGGCGGCCACCTCGCCCCTGTAGCTCGCGCCCTCGCCCTCCAGCGCGAGCGTCAGGCCCACGGCGCCGGCCGCCGGCAGCTCGCCGTCGGCGGAGGCGTCGACGCGCCAGCCCGTCGCCGGGTCCCAGACAGCGCTCGCGGTCACCGGCGAGGTGAGCAGCGAGGCTAGTGCGCTCGCAGCTTCGGGGAGCGCCGCCTCGACGGCCGGCCCGCCGACGCTCAGCGCGGCCGTGGCGCCCGCCAAGCCGCCCTCGGCGCTGGCGCTCACGCCCGTGCCCTCGAGGGACGCCGTCAGCTGCGGGTCGCTGAGCGTTCCCGCCAGGTCGAGGCGGAAGACGGCCGGGTCGCCGAGGAGCGCGAACGGCAGGTCCACGCCGCCCGTCAGAGCTCCGTCGCCGGTCACGCGGGCGTCGACCCAGTCACCGCTGAGCCGTGGCCCCTCGCCGGCGAACGGCACGGTCAGCGTGGCCGTCAGCGGCGGCATGGACACGTAGGGCTCGTTGGAGAAGGCCTCGCTGGCCAGGCGGACCGTCAGGCCGTCCTCCTGCGTCGCCGCCAGGCCGGCCGTCACCGCCCCTCCGAACGCCTGCGCGGCGCCAGTCACCTCGAGGCGCGGCGCCAGGGTCCCGCCGGCTCTCAGCTGGATGGGTCGTGTGTCGGTGTTGAGGTCGAGGTGGAGTTGGGGTCCTTGGCCGGTGAGGGTGATGGTGGCGGTGTTGGTGGTGTGGGTGAGTTGGGTGGTGAGGGTGCCTTGCCAGCCG
>Ga0182741_1000391_pt1 | contig 67349 bp, 56 predicted proteins | sample eDN5th37CBELigOP_FD_128874 | JGI IMG/M metagenome (GOLD analysis project Ga0182741, IMG submission 128874) | Enriched Organic Plus compost microbial communities from Emeryville, California, USA - eDNA 5th pass 37_C BE-Lig OP (version 2) (version 2) ...
CGGCATCTCTGGAGGCGCCGGCGCTGCGGTTGCTCACGTCTGTGGCCGGAGCCGCGGGCAAGCTCCTCTCGGTGCTGATGCCGGATCACGCCAGCAGCGTCACCGTCGAGGCGCGCGGGATGGTTTCCAACGACATCACGGAGCACGTGGCGAACGCGGCATTGGCGGAGTCGCTCCAGCAATGGCTGGGACGCCGCGTGACGCCGGTCAACGCCCGCCTGATCGCGTCCGAGATCGGGATCGACGTGATGACGGCGGCGGACGATGGGGACGAGCGCTCGATCCCGCAATTCCGGTTCGAGGTGCGGGGCGACACGACGCACTCGGTCGTCGTGAGCTGGGATCGCGATATCGCCGGCATCGTGGAAGTCGACCGGTTCTCGCTGTCGCAGCCGCTTTCCGGCTACGTCCTCATCACCCACCACCAGGACCGTCCGGGCATCATCGGGAAGCTGTCGACGACGCTCGCCAAATACAACATCAACATCGCCGGCATGCAGGTAAGCCGTGAGGTGCCACGCGGCGAGGCGATGATGGTCACCAACGTCGACGAGCCGATCCCGGACGAGGCGCTGGCCGAAATTCGAGCAATCGAGGGACTCGAGAACGTGGTGATCGTTTCCCTGCCAGAAGTCGTCCAGCTGCAGCCGGACCCCGTCCATATGGTGGCGTCGATCACCGCACCGGCCTATCGCGGGAAGTAGTCATCCGACAACAAGGGAAAGAGCCCCGAAGCGGATCGCTTTGGGGCTCTTTCCCTTGTCTGCATATCAACCCGGAAGGGATGCTACCGCTCGACCGCGGCCGTTACCTGTTCGTGGGACTTTGCGGTTGGCGGAGCGGGTGCCTCTCCCTCAATGCGGAGATCCGGGAGCCAGCCGAGCCACTTCGGGAGCCACCAATTGCGGTCGCCCACGATGGTCATCAGCGCCGGGACGAGGACGGAGCGGATGACCGTTGCGTCGATCAGGACGGCGATGGCGAGGCCGAACCCGAGCTGTTGGAGTGCGAGCATCGAGCCCTGGGAGAAGGCACCGAAGATGACCACCATGATCGCCGCCGCGCCGGTGATGATCCGGCCCGTCGTGCGGAGGCCAACCGCGACGCTCTCCGCGTTGTTGCGCGAGATGTCGTAGTGCTCGCGGATGCGGCTGAGCAGGAAGACGTGATAGTCCATGCTAAGCCCGAAGAGGATGCAGAACAGGAGGATTGGCGCCCATGACTCGATGACGGGGCTCGCGTTGTAGCCCAGTAGGTCGCGCATGAACCCCTTGGAGAAGACGAGGACGATCACGCCCCATGTCGCCCCGACGGAGAGCAGGTTGTAGATGATGGCTTGCAGCGGCACGACGAGGGAGCGGAACGCGAGCGTCAGCAGGATGAAGCTCATTGCCAGGACGAAGCCGAACACGATCGGCGTGGCGCTGGAGAGCAAGTCGAGCATGTCGGCCTCCCCCGCGCTCTGGCCGGTCACGTAGGTTTCGACGCCATCGACCTGACCGATCGTGGCGGGAAGGACCTCCTCGCGGAGCTCATGGACAACGTCATAGGCGCGCGGCGTGGACCCGGAGAACGACAGTGTTCCTTCGATCACGCCGATGTTCGCTTCCTCATCCCACTGGACGCCGGTGACGAGCGTGAAATCGTCGCTCTCCTGCAGCTGTGAGGTAATCGCATCCACCGCAGCGTCCAGTTCCTCGGTCCGCTCGCCTTCGATCACGATCTCCATCGGCGAGAGGACGCCGGCGCTGAAGTTCTCTTCGAGTGCCGCATATGTGTCCGAGATCTCGCCCGGAGGGAGCTGCGCGCTGCCGGTGAACCCGGTCTTCATGTCGAGAGCCGGGATCGCGAGCGTCAGGAGCAAGGCGATGGCGGCGATGAGGGAGACCCAGGGACGCGCGACCACGATGCGGGTGGTTCGGCCCCAGAAGCCGTGGTAGGTGTCTACCTGGGCCGAGGCGGCGCCGGATTGGTAGTTCCTGCGCGGCCAGTTGATGCGATCGCCCAGGAGGCTGAGCATCGCCGGCAGGAGCGTCGACGTCAGCATGATCGCAATGGCGACCACGATGACGGCCCCGAGTCCCAGCGAAAAGAAAATGTTCATGCGGACGAACGTGACACCGACCAGGGCGAGGATGACGGTCAGGCCGGAGAAAATGACGGCCTTGCCCGCGGTTCCACCGGCGATCTCGATTGCCCGCTGCCTGTCGTAGCCGAGAGCGCGTTGCTCGCGGTAACGCTCGATGATGAACAGCGCGTAGTCGATGCCGACGGCGAGGCCGAGCATCGTGATCATGTTCTGGATGAAGAGCTGTAGATCCTGGAACTGGCCGAGGAGCGTCACGACGCCCAGCGCGATGCCGACGGAAAAGACGCCGAGCGTCAGCGGCACGACGGGGGCCACCAGCGCGCCGAACACGATAACGAGGACGAGGATCGCGATCGGGATGCCGACCATCTCGGCGGCGATGAGATCCTCGATGACGATGACCTGGAACTCGTCATTGATCGAGGCATTTCCGATCGTCGTGACATCGAATCGCTCGTCGTCGAATTGCTCGACGACGTCGATGTACTCGCGGATCGGAAGCCCGTCCTCGTATTCGTCAAACGTGACCGGGATGAGGACTACGGTGCCATCCTCGTTCCGGAGCTGTTCGACCATGTCGTTGTTGAATTGGCGCAGCTCGAAGTAGTTCAAGACGACCGCGCCCTCGAGGTTGCCAGAAGCGAGGGCGAGCGGGTTCGGCGCTGGTATCGGCCCTTCCCCTATCCACTCGCCTTGCAGTGTGCGGACGGCGTGCACGACACCGTTGGCGCGTTCCTCGAAGGCGGGATCATCCACGGTTGTGCCGTCGAGTGACCGGACGAGGATGGTTTCGGTCACATTGGCCTGGTCCGACAACGACGAATCGTGGAGCTTCTCCAGACCGACGACCGACTCGACGTCGGCGGTGAGCGTCATCTCGTTATTGAGGACGTCGTTGAGGCCGAATGCAGCATAGCCACCACCGATGATGAGAATGATGAGCCAGGCGATCACCACTCTCCAGGGGTGACGAGCACTCGTGGCGGCGAGTCCCTCGACGGAAAAACGGGATGTCATGATGCGTGTTGCTCCTGTGGGCCGGGGAAGGGCGAACGGGTCTATGGTATACCCTGCCGAAACGATAGTATTGGGTAGCGACAGGTCTCGTCAACATTTTCACGAACACCGTTCGACGCGATCGTTGAGCTCTTTCGGAGGGACAGCCCTTCATCAAAGACCAGGGAGATGCATTCATGACAGACGCTTCCGGGGCAGACGGAGACAGGCAGACCGACACGGGGCGAATCGTCTCGTTGAGCCGGGATCTGTTCTTCGGTATGCGCGTGCGTACCATCGTCGGAAAGTTGGGATACGACCTCAAGCTCGTCAAGGATGAGTCAGGCGTTGTTGACGCTGTGTCGGAGGATGATGTCAACATCGTCATCGTCGATTTCAACCAGCCGGTGGATTGGGACGAGCTCCTCCCGGTCCTCTCGGGTGAAACCCCGGTTCTGGCGTTCGGGTCGCATACCGATGTCGATGGATTCCGGGCCGCGAAGGCGGCAGGCGTCACGCGAGTAGTGTCGAATGGTGAGTTCAGCCGGCGGTTGCCGGAGCTGATCGAGCAGTACCTCCGAAGGTAGTACCCGTTCGCGCCTGGTCCGCACCTCGTGCTCGTCGAACATCAGGACACGATCTTCCACGTTTGCGTATAATAGTGTACGTACATTACGGCCTTTCGTGGAAGGACGCTGACTTGGCTGCTGTACCCCATATCGAGAGATCGCTGACCATCAACGCCGCCGTGGAAATTTTCTTTGCCGACCTTCGTCTTGCGCCACGGACCAAGAAGACCTACCGGGCTGGAGTCCAGAAATTCATCAACCACATCGAGGCGCATGAAGGTATCGATCCGGAAACGGCACACGTGACCGAGCTAACTGCGGAGCACGTGACGGATTTCGCGTCCATGCTCGTGCCGCCGGATATCCGTACCCCGGAAGAGGTCTCGGCGATGCGGACCGCCCAGAACAACCTGGCGGCCGTACGGAAATTCTGTTCATGGCTGTCGGCATACGACTACCATCCGAATCTCCCGACGGACAAGCTGCGCGTTCGGATCGCGGCGATGATGCCCCGCTTCACCCCTCCCCCGCCGGATGTACAGCTCTCGGATCTCGAGCGGATCGTCGAGCACGTGATGACCGGTCCGCGCGAAGAGAAACCGCACCTGGAGCTCAGGCGTCTGAAGGTGCGAGCGATGATCCTGTTCATGTACCGGACGGGCGTGCGCGTTTCTGAGCTGTGCGCGTTGCGTCGACGGGATATCGATCTGCAAAATGGCACCGCCAGCATCTACCGGGCGAAGGGCGGAAAGAGCCGGACCGTCCATTTCGACGAGGAGACTGCGCGGATGCTCGTCGCGTACTGGAATGCGCGTGGCGACGAGGTCCGTGGTTCCGGCGTCCTGCCGGCGTTCAGCGGACGGGACAAGCCTGGCGACCCGGGCAAGGCGATCAGCACCAGGACGGTGGAGCACATCGTCGCCGAGCTCTGCACACAGCTCGGGATCGAGAGCGAGGTCACGCCGCACTCCTTCCGACACGGCCTGGCAACGGAGCTGGTTCGACGGCGCGTGAGAGAATCGACCGTGCAGACCATCCTCGGTCATGCATCGCCACAGACCACGCGAATCTATGTACACAAGTCAGCGATGGAAGTCGCGGAAGAGTATCAGGATGCCTTTGGAACCTACCGGGCGCCGGGTAGCCGGCGAGAGATCGATAGTTAACGCGGTGAATTCCCTCGATGTTGGACTCGATCGGGATGGCGTTTCCAACGCCGGGATCCGAATGAGGCAGGGACGTACACCGGGGAGCCGGACTCGAAGCCGGGTGCGGGGCATCAAGCGACTCGCTGCTGTCCTGCTGGTTGCCGTGACCGTTACGGGATGCGCTGATGGTCTCGCTACGGACGCCGAGCGGGCCAGGCAAGCGGACGCGACACGCGAGTCGGTCGTGACCGATCTCCAGGCGACGCAAACATGGAACCTCGTGCACGGGACGCCAGAATCGACTCCCGAAGCAGAAGAAGAGTAAAGGGGCGGGATTTCTCCCGCCCCTTTACTCTTGCCGTACATGCAGGAATCAGGCTGCCTGATTTACTGACCGGTGAACTCTGCCGGAAGCGACGGTGCCTCACAGGTGCCGCCAGTCTGGCACGTCATCTGCGCCGAGGCGATCGCGGTCGCGGCGTTTTCTGCGCCACCCTCGGACGCCGCGTTCTGGACATCGACCACGGTCAGCATGGTGCCGGTCGAGAAGATAAGTCGATAGCTATCCTGCCCGTCTCCATTGCTCGAATAGGTAAATGCGGTGACCTGGTCCGCACCCTCGATCGCCGGTGCCTCCGCGTCCTGCTGGTTCTCCAATGAGCCGAACAGATCGGCGGCCTGCTCCGCGGTGAGGCGGGCGTCGTCGGCCGAGCCGAAAGTCGTTACACCGACGGTCACGGTCGGTGCTCCGAGGTCTTGGGCGCCGATGATCGTCGTCTCGATCCACGACGCTTCAGCGTTGCTCAGCAGCGACCCCTGGACACCGTAGATGCTCTCGATTTCCACCGGGCCGAGAAAGCCGGCCTGCACGAGACCGTTCCCTTCCGCCTCGAGGCTGATCGTGCTGGCGGGAAGCGTCAGGTCCGTGCCGGAAGGGGATTCGCCGTTCAGCACGGCTTTGGCCCGCTCATCGATCCGGGTTGCCAGATCGGTGGCGATGGTCTCATCCGCCTCGCTGCCGTCCAGCGTCTCGTGCGCGACGCCGATCACCATCGGGCCGCGACGGAAGGTGACGTCCGCCGTGCCGACGGTTGTGCCGTCCGCATCGAGATACGAGCCGGTCGTGAGTTCGCGCGGTTCTTCTCCGACGTCGACATCGCTGTCCTCCATTGCGTCGTTCGGGTTCGTAGCAGCCTCATCTTCCAGGATCGCGAAGCCCGACTCCGCGGTCGCGTCGTCTTGCCAGAGAGAGGCGTAGGCACGAATCCGCTGGTCCGTCGATTCGTTCTCGTAGACGCTGACGTACTGGGCGACGAAGCCGCCATCGGTGAGCGCCGCGGCGTCGATCCCCGGACCCGACACCTGATCGGCGGAGAGGAACGTTTCGCCGACAAACACATACCCGGTCGGCAAATCCTCGGAACCGGGGGTTACGGCCGCCAGCTGGACCTTCGGCTCCGGATCGGCTGTTGGCGTCTGGGCGTTCATCGGGGCAGCGAACCCAAGAAGCATGGCACCAGTTGCGACGGCGCTGACGATCGTTCGAAATCGATGCATAGAGATCCTCTCTCTTCTCAGGCTCGTGCCTCGGTTTTGAGGTTCGTTGCCGTGGTGTATGGGCATTCTCAACCAATTGTAGCGTTTTGGGGCGGTGCCCGGTTTCACCCTTCGTCAGATTCGTCCGGTTCCGGGGTACCCGGCGGGTTCAGGAGCCAGTCCTCGAACTGCGCGGTGAGCGGTTCGCGCATGTCTCTCCAGTAGCTCCAGTTCTCGAAGAACTGCATGCTCATGTTCGCCGGCGAGTTGGGAAGCGACGAGATGATATCGGAGCGCAGCAGTGGAATCGCATCCTTGTTCACCGGGCCAAACGGCTGGAGCCGGGTGAAGTTCGCGGTAGGGATTGCCCGGGTCGCGTAGTTGATGAAGTTCATCGCCAGGTCGGCATTGCGGGATCCGCGCGGCGTGACCCAGGCATCGGCGGAGATCATGCCCTGGTTCCACTGTGGCTTGACGAGCGACGCGGCATCCGGAAGGTTGGTGCGAACGGTCCATGCGCTGGCCAGCCCAACCTGGCCGGTCCGGACCAGCTCGATCGGCTGCTTGCTGTCCTCGTAGAAGAGTGTCGCCTCGCGGATAGATTCCAGCTTGCGGAATGCGCGATCCACCTCGAGTGGGTAGAGCTCGTCCATCGGTACGCCGTCGGCCATCAGCGCGAACTCCAGCGTGCCGACCGGTGATCGACGCAGGGCGCGGGTGCCGTCGAAGGTGGAGAGATCGAAGAACTCGGCCCAGTCCGCCGGAGGCGCGTCAGCGCTGACGGAATAGACCATTGTCGTCGAGTACATCATGGCGCCGACACCATGCTGCATGGTCAACTCCGGGTACAGGGAGGTGGAGTCGACGATGTTGTAGTCGATCGCGGCGATCATCCCTCGGTCGGCGTAGGCAAGGACCTCCGAGGCCGGGACGAGCATGACGTCCCAGAGGATCTCGCCGGATTCCACCTGTGCGGCAAGATTCTCCGTTCCATCACGACCGAACTCGGCGTGCTCGACGGTCGCGCCGGTGTCCCGCTCGAAGGCATCGAAGAAGGCCTCGTGCAGGGCATCTAGGAACTCGGCTGCGCCCGCGGTCGCCACGGTCACGGTCTGGCCGGTGTAGCGGTTGGGGTCGAGATACCCGGCCGCCGGTGAGGAGATCGGCGGCTGTGTCGGCGTCGGCTCGGCCTGTGTGGGAATCTCCGTCGGAACGACGTCCACCTCCGGTGATTCCTCGTCGCCGCATGCGACGAGCGTCAGCGCGGACGCAGATGCGCCGACGGTGAAGGCGCGCCGGGACAGCGTGCGCTTCTCGGTTCGGGCAGAAGGGCGAAGTGATTCAGGCATGCGGTTCGGGTTCCTGGAGTCTCGCGAACAGGCACTGGCGTCTACGCAGTGGAAGTGGACAACGGGGTCCGGTCTGTACGCGAAATGATACGCGAAAATGCGACCGATGCTGACCGAATACGGGCGTTTCCGGGATGCATAAAACCCGGTGACGGGATATGCTAGGCAGAGTCCACCCTGTATCCGGCGATCGTTCGCAGGTCCCGGGACAGCGTTGTGGGCGGCGAGAGCGTTGCCGCGTCGGATCACGGGATCAGGCGGGGATAGCGCGATACCGGCGACAGGTCGGGCCGGTGCATTCGCCGGTTCCATCGCGATGGTGATACGGAGGCGGAGCGTGGATACCTACAACATCTATATGGATGAGATGCCGACGGGCGAAGAGTACGACGGCGAAGAGATGGTGGAAGTTGAATTCCGCGTTGTTCCAGGCTCTGACGATGATGGCGACCCGGAGACCAACGCCGTGATTGCCGGTCTGGATCTCGTCGACCTGATCAACCTTCGCGACGCGCTCCAGCAGGAGATCGACGACTACGCGTTGGCAGCACTCGAGTCCGAGGCGCTGCGACTGGCAGAGGCTGAGTAGTCGCGAGCGACCGTTGCGATTCGGGCACTGATACGGTACTGTGTGTGGCGGAGTGGCGCATGGCCGCTCCGCCACGTTGATTCGATCGACCTTCCGGAGTGCGAACGGGCGGTCCAGTGAGAGGTTCGAGGACGTTGATCGACTAGCACCCTGGTGAGCTTCCGCTCACGGCAATTCCCTCCCCTATTGACCGCACGCAGCTCGCTGCGCCCCGGTCAAGCCCCTATTGCCGCAGGAGTGCATATGTTAATGATCAACGATGTCTCCAAACGTTTCGGAGACACCCTTCTCTTCGAGCACGTCACCTTTTCCATCAATCCAGGAGATCGGCTTGGTCTCGTCGGGCCTAATGGCGCCGGCAAGTCGACGTTGCTGCGTATCCTGACGGGTGACCTGCCGGCGGATACCGGTTCCGTCTTCCTGGCCCCCGGCACAACGATCGGATACCTGCGACAAGGGTTCTCCGATATCCCGGATGGGACTTTGGGCGACCTCATCGATGTGCCGACCGGAGGGCTAGTGCGGGCCCATGATGCGGTCGAGCACGCGACGGCCAGTTTCAGCGACCCTGAAATAGATCCGATCGAAGCAGCGGATGCGTTGGCGCTGGCCAGCGACCAGTTCGAAGCGCTTGGCGGATATACCGCGCTTGCAGAACTGGACGCGCTCCTCGACCGGTTCGGCCTTGCCGATGTACAGATGGATCGCCAGCTCTCCACGCTCTCGGGCGGCCAGAAGACCCGGGCGGGGTTGGCAGGACTCCTCGTCACGAGACCGGACATCCTGGTGCTGGACGAGCCGACCAACCACCTGGACGAAGATGCACTGGCATGGCTGTCGACCTTGCTGAAGGAATACGCGGGCGCGATGTTGATCGTGTCTCACGACCGGGCGTTTCTTGATGACCTGGCGACGGCGATCCTCGCTCTCGACGATCGTGAGAAGACGGTCACACGGTACGCAGGCAACTACAGCGACTTCATTGCATCGAAGGAACATGAAGCCGAGGAGGCCGAGGCGGCCTGGCATCGGCAGCAGGTGACCGTTGCGCGGATCAAGCGTGATATCCAGGCGGCGGAGTCCAAATCACGGTCTATCGAATCGTCGACGATCGATTACGCCGTTCGGAAGAAGGCCGCCAAAATTGCCCGCCCGGCGGTCGTGCGCAAGAAGAAGCTCCAACGGATGCTCGACTCCGAGGACGCTGTCGAGCGTCCTGAGCGACGATGGAAGCTATCGCTGGACTTCGCCGAGCCGAATGGCGGTGCACGAGATGTCGTGCGTATCTACGGCGCGAGCGTTCGGTTGGGTGATCGTCGGGTACTTGAAGGGGTGGATCTCCAGGTGCGTCATGGCGATCGGGTTGCCCTGCTTGGCGCCAACGGGAGCGGCAAGACCACGTTCATGCGGCTGATTGCCGGCGACCTGCAGCCGGACAGCGGCGAGGTCCGGTTGGGTCCAGGGGTTCGTGTCGGCTATTTCGCGCAGGAGCAGCAAACGCTGGATCCGGAGCGAACCGTGCTCGATCATGCCTCGCAGGCGGCATCCATGCCTGAGGGGGATCTGCGGGCAGAGCTCCACAAGTTCCTCTTCGGCGGGGAAATGGTTCATCGCCGGGTTGCGGAGCTGTCGTATGGTGAGCGGGCGCGTCTGATGCTTGCGCTTCTCGTCTTGCGTGGCACGACCGTCCTGCTGCTGGACGAGCCGATGAACCATCTCGATCTCGAAGCACGCGAGGAGTTCGAGGACGCGTTGGTGAGCTTTGGCGGCACGCTGATCATGGTGTTGCATGATCGTTACTCCGTCGAGCGCCTCGCAACCCGGGTTGTCGTGGTCAGGGACGGTCACCTTGAAGAACAGTTTGCCGGGAATGTGATCGCCGCCGACCGAGCAACAAGCGACATATCCCAATGACCATTGGAGTTCATGCTTGAAGCTCCTATATGTTGGAATTCGATGGGATATGTCGCTTTTAGGTTGCCGATGACGAGATCAGCAACACCCCTCAAAGTGCAGTCGTGTTACTCGGGAAGCGACACACTCTGAGGCAGTCTTACTAGACAACCTGCTCGCGCGGTCCCATCGGCAGCAAATCCTTGTAGTACTTGAGGAAATAGGCTTGGACGTCGAACGGCTTCTCCCCGTCTTTCACCGGCACCATCTTCCACTTGCCATCTGAGCGAAGCTCCCGGGCATTCACCGTGTCCCTCAGGTAGGCGGCAAGCACATTGTTCCGCAGGTGGTGTCTCAGCTCCGGGGACTCGACCGGGGCGATGACCTCGACGCGGCGATCGAAATTCCGCTCCATGGCATCGGCGCTTCCGAAGTAGACGCGCGGATTGCCGTTGTTCTCGAAATAGTAGATACGGCTGTGCTCGAGGAACCGGCCAACGATGCTCCGCACGGTGATCGTCTCGCTCCATCCCTTGACACCGGGCCGCAGGCAGCAAATGCCGCGGATGATCAGGTCGATCCTGACACCAGCCCGGGACGCAGCATAGAGCGCCCGGATGGTGTCCCGATCCACGAGCGAATTCATCTTCATCACGATGTGGCCGTTTCCGTGGACCAGGTGGTTTTCCGTTTCCTGCCGGATAGCATCGATGAGCTGGTCACGCATGCAATGCGGCGCCACCCAGAGCTTCTGGTACTCGTTCTGCTCGGCAAACCCGGTCAGGATGTTGAACACATCCGTCACATCGTCTGCAATCTCCTCGCTCGACGTGAGGATGCCGATGTCCTCGTACCCACGCGCGGTATTGGCGTTATAGTTTCCGGTCGCGATATGGCAGTACCGCCGCAGGCCATCCGCCTCGCGGCGCACGACCATCGTCAGCTTGCAATGCGTCTTGAGCCCCGCAAGGCCATATGCGACATGAACGCCGTGCGTCTCCAGCGTCTGCGCCCACTCAATGTTGTTCTCTTCATCGAACCGGGCTTTCAACTCCACAAGGACCGCGACCTGGGTGTCATCGTCACGTGCCTCGATGAGCGCCGGAATCAGGGGAGAATTCTTGCCCACACGATACAGCGTCTGCTTGATCGCGATGACATCCGTGTCCCTGCTCGCCGCCTGGACGAAGTCCACCACACCGCCGAATGATTGATACGGCAGATGGAGCAGCACATCGTTCTCGCGGATCACCGAGAAGATATCCGGCTTTTCTACGTCGGTCTCTTCGGACGGCCGGCGCCACGGGAAGGGCGTCGAAGGCGTGAACGGCTCATCCATCAGGTCCGGTCGGGGCAGCTTCGCCAGCTCCATGATGTCTTCGAGGCCAATGAGACCGTCCACGATGTAGAGATCGTCCTCATCAGCGTGGACCTGGTCCAACAGCCAGTTCCGGACGGCCTCAGGCATCGAGGTGTCGACATCCAGGCGAACGGTCGAGCCGAAAGGCCGCTGGGAGATCGTCTCACGCATGATCTCGAGGAGATCTTCGGCGTCCTCGTCATCCTCGTCGGGCTCGACGTCAGAGTCCCGCAGCAGATGAAAGGGATACGCAGCCACCACCTGGCTACCCGGGAAGAGACGATCGAGGTGAGCGGCGATGACCTGCTCCATGAGCGTGAACCGGGAGCACCCCGTCGGGCCGTCGGGCACTCCCTCAACGAGAACGTTGCCCGTCTCGCCTTCCGGCGCCGTGGCGGGCACCGGGACGAATCGCGGCAACAGCGCCGGAACCTTCACACGCGCGAATCGGGATTCGCCGCCTCGCCTAAGCACGACGATCAGGTTGACGCTGTCGTTCGAGACATGAGGGAAACGACGTCCCCGATCGATCGCCTGCGGCGTGAGAACCGGAAAAACCTCCCGCTCGAACACATGCCGAAGGGCCTCCCGTTCGTCCTTCGACAGTTCATCGTGGTTGACGATCTCGATGCCAGCCTTCTTGAGCGCCGGAAACAGCTCATTGCTCACGCTTTGCACGTGCTCGGTCATGAGCTGCTGGGTCCGCTTCCGGATTGCCCGGTAGACCTGGACCGGTGTCCTGCCATCCGTGCCGACATCGGTGATACCGGCGACAACTTTCCGCTTCGCGCCGGCGACCCGAATCATGAAGAACTCATCGAGGTTCGAGGAAAAGATCGAGGCAAACTTAACTCGCTCCAGAAGCGGCTGGGACGTCTCTCGCATCTCCTCGAGCACCCGCCGGTTAAAGTCCAGCCAGCTCAGCTCCCGGTTGAGGTACATGTCCGGTTCGAGCTCGGGAAGCTCCCAGGACTGTTCCGTCGCAACCGCAGACTTGCGTGAGGATTTCGGACTCATCGCTTGAAGCTGACCTTTCTGACGCACCGTCGAGGGTGCAACGGTTTCGGTGACGTGGTTTCTGTTGCAGCCATTGTATGCAGATATGCTGCCAGAAAACCCGGATATGGTCAGGAAAATGCAACGCCCTGACGATCCAGGCAAATGGTCGCTTACGGGCTTCGTATCAGATGTGAAAGAGGCGGTCCGCTCGCGGACCGCCTCTTTCATGAGCGCTATCTGACTGGCATAGGCGCCCTACTCGCCAGCGCCGTCCGTGTGACGGTGCCCGTCGCCCATGGCGATCGCGTCCCCACTCTTTTCGGCCTGGGTCTTCGGCTGCTGGATCTCCATCCCCGCCTCGTGGTCTTCCACCTGGCCAGGCCCGAAGATCTCGACAACCTCGGAGCCGTCCAACGTCTCACGCTCCAGCAGGGCCGCGACGAGCGCGTCGAGTTTGTCACGGTGAACCCGGTTCAGCTCGATCGCCGTTCGCTGCGCGTTCTCGACGATCTCCCGAACAGCCGCGTCGACCTTTTGGGCCGTCGCGTCAGAGAAGGACTTGTCCTGCGTGATCTCACGACCAAGGAAGACATGCTCTTCACCGGTACCGAGATAGACCGGACCGACCGCATCACTCATACCCCAGAGCCCGACCATGCGCCGTGCGAGGCTGGTGGCCTGCTTGAGGTCGTTCTCTGCGCCAGTCGTGATCTCGTCGAAGACAACGACCTCGGCCGCGCGTCCGCCCAGCATGCTCACCAGGCGTCCTAGCAGGTACTGGCGGCTGTAGAGCCCGCGATCCTCTTCCGGCATCTGGATCGTGACACCGCCGGCGGAGCCGCGCGGCACGATGCTGACCTTCCGCAGCGGGTCGGAGCCCGGCGTGAAGTGCGCCGTCAGCGCGTGGCCAGCCTCGTGGTAGGCAACAACCTCGCGTTCCTTCGGATCGACCAGTCCACTACGGGCGACGCCCAGCAGGATCTTGTCGAGTGCTTCCTCGAAGTCCAGCGGGATGATGTCCTTGCGGTTGTTGCGTGCGGCGTTCAATGCCGCCTCGTTGACAAGGTTGGAGAGGTCGGCGCCCGCGAAGCCGGTCGTCGCGCGGGAGATCTTCTCGAAGTCCACCTCCGGGCTCATCGGCATGCCGCGCGCATGGATCTTCAGGATCGCCTCACGACCCTTGCGGTCAGGCAGGCCAACGGTCACCTGGCGGTCGAAGCGGCCCGGGCGCAGGAGCGCCGGGTCAAGTACGTCCGGCCGGTTCGTCGCGGCCATGACGATGACTTCCTGGTTCGTCTCGAAGCCGTCCATCTCCACGAGCAGCTGGTTGAGCGTCTGCTCGCGCTCATCGTTCGATCCGCCGAGACCAGCGAAGCGCTGGCGTCCGACCGCATCCAGCTCGTCGACGAAGATGATCGCCGGCGCGGCGGCCTTGGCCTTGTCGAAGAGGTCGCGGACGCGGCTCGCACCGACACCAACGAACATCTCGACGAACTCCGAAGCGGAGACGCTGAAAAACGGAACGCCCGCCTCACCGGCAACGGCACGCGCGGTCAGCGTCTTACCGGTACCCGGAGGGCCCACCAGCAGGACGCCACGCGGGAGCCTCGCGCCGAGCGCGTGATACTTGGCCGGGTTGCGGAGGAAGTCAACGACCTCCATCAGCTCCTGCTTGGCCTCGTCCTCGCCCGCGACATCGGCGAACGTCACCTGTGGCCGTTCCGGATCGTTCTGGCGCGCCTTGCTCCGACCGAAGCCGAAGACATTCTGGTTGCCGCGGCCCATCTGCCGGCTCATGAAGATGATGAGTCCGAGGAAGAGCATGAACGGCAGGAAGCTGAAGAGCAGGTTGGTCCAGATTGACGTGCTGGAGGTGCGTCCAACGATGGTCGCATCCGTCTGCTCGATCCTGTCGAGCAGCTCCAGATTGATCACGCCCTGGGGCAGCGTCGCCTGGATGTCGTCCGTTTCCTCGATATTTTCCCGATCGAGGGGTGCATCATTGTCAACGACCTGCGCCTCGGAGTCGTACCGAATCGCGTCCTTGAGCTCGAGACGGATCGTCGTCTCGCCCATGACGGCGCGATCGACGTTGTTCTCCTCGATCATCTGCGTGATGACGTTATACGGAACATCGGTGATGTTCGGGTCATCCTGCGGGCCGAAGAAGTTCCAGATGTACCACCCGACGAGGGCGATGATGATGGTCGCGACCACCCACGTGGGAATCCGTGGGCCTTGTCGATTCGGCTCGGAGCCGTTCGGGTCCTCGCCTCCTCGTCGCGGTCGCTGCTGACGGTTCCGATCGTTGTCGGGCCTCATCAGCGGAAACTGCGGTTTCTTGGGATCCTGCTGACTCATAAGTGCAAACTCTCTGATGGTGAGGTGGCGGTCGTGGAACGTTGTGTTCCTTCAGTAATTGTTCAGGAACCCGCTAAAACCGGCCACTGCTATTCTGTAACGCAACTGTAGAACATTCGGACGACTGTTGACACCGTTTAAGGTCGCAAATTCGGCGACTCCTCGCGGTTCGCGCGCCCAGATGTTCCAGCGTTACGCCTCATCGCTCTCCTCGAGGATATGACCGGCATCGACCAGCACACCGGGTCTCCGGCTCCTGGCGAGGCCAACGACTGTAACGCCCAGGCCGGTCGCCTCGCGGAACGCCTCGGCAGTCGGGATACCGGTCGTCGCGACCAGCGACACGCCAAGACCCGCCATCGACGCGATGATGTCACGATCCACAATGCCTCGCACAACGAGGATCGGGGCGTTGACCTCACGACCGTCCCGCAAGAGCCAGCCCGCAATCTTGGCGATCGCGGGACGCGTCGACATGTCCCGCGCGATGCAATGAACACTGGTGTCCGACGCGACAGCCGCATGTACGAAGCCGTCGGCCGCACGGTCCTGGTCCATGACGGAAAAGGCTTCACGGACAATGTCGGTGAGGACGTCAGCATGAATGACGAATGGCCCGGGCTGCGGATCGAGGTCGTCTGACCGATCGTCCAACGTGTCGCGCCACCCGGCGGCAACACGCCGCTGCCGGGCGACATCGACAGGGGTTTCGATCATCAGCGACACGCGATCCTCGTGAACCGTCACCGCATCGATCTCATCGACAGGGGTGAAGAACCCGTGCAGATACGCCCAGCCAAGCGCCAGCTCGGCCGGGGCGTCTGGAAGGCAATGGACCGCTCCCGCAAGGTCGCCATTCACCTCGATGCGCACGATCGATTCGCCGGGTAGCTGCGAGACGACGCCCGGCTCGTACCGTGCAAACCCTTCTACCGCACGTGACGCGTCGGCCAGCGACATGCCTTCCGACCGGATGCCACGCTCCATGTCGGATAGCCGCGCGGTGTCCGGCCCGGCAGGTCGGCGGCGATCTTTCGAAGAACCGCCCGAGATCTCACGATGGGACGCCATCTACCGCCTCAGCCGCCACCAGCTCGGAACGGCGAACTCGTCCTGCTCGCCGTGGGCAAACCCGATCCACTCGACGAGGGACGATTTCCGGAGTGCGCCTGGAATCACCTGGCCATGCAGCACCATCTTGGTCTGCCGGCGCTGCTCGCCCCAGGCTCGACCGGCGGCGTCATACGCGGCCCTCGTTTCCGGCACCTGGAGCATGAGATCGATGAAGTCATTGGTCATGAATTCGTCGCCATCGATCTGACGCAGCAGGTCCTCGATGAATGGCAGCATCTTCTCGATCAGGTCATCGACCGTGACGCCGTTCGGTCCGGTATCGTGCGCCTGGACGCCCATGGTCCGGCCCTCCTCTACTCTTCCTTCAATTCACCACCGGAGCGCAGTGCGACATAGCTCTCGTACCGCTCCTGCCCTATCTCGCCAGCATCCACGGCCTCGCGGATCGCGCAGTGCGGCTCGTGGATGTGCGAGCAATCCGGATAGAAACACTGACCGAGATACGGTCGGAATTCAATATAGAAGGAGTCCAGATGCTCGACCGGGATGGCGTGCATCGCCAGGGCACGCATTCCCGGCGTGTCCGCCACCCACGTATCGTCCGCGACCTCGTAGAGCCGGGAACCGATCGTGGTATGCCGCCCCTTCCCGGTCGCGCCCGACACTTCACCAACCTCGCGCCGGTTCGTCGGGTCGATGGCGTTGAGCAACGAGGACTTGCCGACGCCGGACGGCCCCGCGACCGCGGTCGTCTTGCCCTTGAGATGCTCCCTTAGCTCAGGTATTCCCTCTCCGGTCTCGGCGCTCACGACAAAGACGGGGTACAGATCCCGATACATGCCGAACGCCTGCTCGATCGCCGTGCCGTCAGGATCAAGGTCGGCCTTGTTGACCACGATTCCTGCCGGGATCTCCTGCATCTCCGCCAGGATCAGGAAGCGATCCAGCATCCGGACATGGGGCTCCGGGTCCGCGATCGCGAACACGAACAGCACCTGGTCTGGGTTGGCAAGGATCACCTGCTCCGTGTCGCGGGTATTCCGCGCGGTTCGCACCAGCGCTCGCGACCGGGGCTCGACGGCGACGATTGCGCCTTCATTGTCCGGCAACTCGACGACATGGACCCGGTCGCCGACGGCCACGATATCGGTCCGACGACGCTGCTTCTTGAGCTGGCCGCGAAGCGTTGCGATGAGCACCGTGTCGCGGCGAGGGCCTTCGAGGAGGCGAACTTCGTACCACAGCCCGTGGGCGCGGATGACAATCCCCCGAACCGCGTCGTCGGAAATTTCGACGGGCGCCGTATCGTGCGAATCAAGAACCGATACGCCTTTTCGGGAGGTGCGAGACGTGCGCTGTTGTTTTCTTGGCAAACGCTGGACTCCGGATCTTTAAGGAAGCATGACGAGAGGCCGATACACAGGTCGTTCGTACGATGTGATACCTTCAAGTATGCGGGATGCATAGTCCGCGTATCCAGACCGGGTGGGTGAAGTCTGGCTTGACACCAACGCGATTTTGGCTATGCTAACGGAATGGAAGTGAGTCACGATTTGACCGTTCCCATTCAGGGCTTATTCATGTTGCCGGAGGCAAGATAAAAATGGTTACCTCGACCCCGATGATTAGCATGACTCCGGAAGCCGTCGCGCAGCTCAAGGACTTCCTGGCTGACCAGGGCACACCGGATCATGCACTGCGGGTGTTTGTCGCTCCGGGCGGCTGCTCCGGCCTGCAGTACGGCATGACTATCGACGAGAGCGCTGACGAGGGTGACGAGGTGATCGAGACGAGCGGCGTCAAGGTCCTCGTCGACAACTTCAGCGCCATGTACCTCCAGGGCGCCGAGATCGACTTCGTCAACTCGCTGATGGGTGGCGGCTTCACGGTTCGCAACCCGAACGCGGTTGCCGGCTGCGCCTGCGGCCACTCCTTCGATACGGGCGATGATGCCGCGGCAACCTCCCAGGGTTGCGGGTGCGGCAGCCACTAGTCGCCTCGCGATCAGGAAAAACGGAAAACCCCTGCGCCGATTTTTCGACGCGGGGGTTTCTGTTCTGGCAAGCGCCGGACCTCTCTTCACATTCCGTTCAAGATGATGTAGAATAGGGTGTCCGTGACGGACTTGTCATGGAGCGGCACTGCTGTGCACCAAATCTGCTGCCATTAGGCAGCAAACAACTTCCCGCGAACAGCTGATTTCACATTGCGTGCGTTCTTCCCCGTGACGTATCTACGCTTTCCAGCGTTTAGCCACGGGATTTTGCTCTTGCACGCGTCAGCGTTACCGGACTGGTGCAGGGCACACCGAATCGATGCGGAACGCATCCTGCGACGTTGGCAGGCGCTACCGCGTCGTGTGGCGAGACGGGTACAACGATGTACCTTACCATGCGACCTATCGCACATGCACGAAAAGATTGGATGGCCTGATGTCCTCATTTGATGTTGCAAACATCGACCAGATTACCCGGGACAACGAAGAGAAGCCCGACGTCCCTGAAGAGATTACGACGCAGATGGAGCCGGAAGCCGAGGAAGCGGATCTCGAACGCGATCTCGACGTCCTGCAGCGCCTCGACCCGAACTTCATCAATGACCCGGTGCGCCTCTATCTTCGCGAGATCGCCGAGACTCCCCTCCTGACCCATGATCAGGAGATCGAGCTGGCCAAGCGCGTCGAGGAGAACGACCTCCAGGCGGTGCAGCAGTTCGTCCGCGCCAACCTCCGCCTCGTCGTCTCCATCGCCAAGCGCTACGTGAACCGTGGCCTGACCCTGCTGGACCTGATCCAGGAGGGCAACATCGGCCTGATGCGCGCCGTCCAGAAGTACGACTGGCGCAAGGGCTTCCGCTTCAGCACCTACGCGACCTGGTGGATTCGCCAGGCGATCACCCGAGCCATCGCGGACCAGAGCCGCACCATTCGCCTTCCCGTCCACATGGGTGACTCGATTTCGCGCTACCGGAAGACCCTGAACCAGCTCGCGCAGTCGCTCGGTCGCCAGCCAACCCCGGAAGAGGTTGCCGAGGCGATGGAAGTGGCGCCGGAGAAGATCCACCAGATCGTCCAGGCCGCGCAGCGCACCATTTCGCTCGAGACGCCGATCGGTAACGAGGACGACACCAGCCTCGGCGACCTGATCGCCGACGAAGTGTCCGAGACGCCGTACGAGGCCGCGAGTGAGTCCATGCTCAAGCGTGACGTCTCCGCCGCCCTCGATACGCTCTCGGCTCGCGAGCGCCTGGTGCTCCAGCTCCGGTTCGGTCTCGGCCAGGGCCACCAGCACACGCTGGCAGAGGTCGGCGAGCAGCTCCAGATCAGCCGCGAGCGCGTCCGCCAGATCGAGAACGAGGCGCTGCAGAAGCTGCGCCGGCTCGATGGCGATCGCCTCTTCGCCTACCACCAGGAGCTCTAGGCTCCACCTGCGGCGAACAGAGCAAGCGGGTCGGCATTGCCGGCCCGCTTTTTCGTGCCCAAGGCTATTGAAACGCGGCAATCCTACCCGAGCGGACGGTCCGTTCGGGGCCGATCACGCGTACACTCAAACCGACATCCATTCGCCTCAGGCGAGGCGAATTCCATACAGACCTGTGGCGCCCGGCCGCGCCGACAAAGAAAGAGCGATGATGACGTCCGTATCGCCGCCGACTCTTCCCTCCGACCTCGAGATCGCCCAATCCGCCACCCTCCTACCCCCAGTAGAGATCGCCGCCCAACTCGGAATCGATGAGGAATATCTCGTCCCGTACGGGCGCCACGTCGCCAAGATCGATCCGTCTGTGGTCCACACGATGGCAGATCGGCCGATGGCGAAATACGTGGTTATCACCGCCATCACGCCAACGCCGCTCGGCGAAGGCAAGACCACGACGGCCGTTGGGCTCGCCCAGGGGTTGAACCACATCGGACGGACGTCCGTGCTCACGTTGCGCCAGCCCTCGATGGGCCCGACCTTCGGGATCAAGGGCGGAGCCGCAGGCGCAGGATACTCGCAGGTGCTGCCGATGGAGCAGCTCAACCTGCACCTCACCGGCGATTTCCACGCCGTCACCGCCGCCCACAACATGCTGGCGGCCATGATCAGCAATCACCTCTATCACGGCAACGCCCTCGACATAGACCCGCAAACCATCTCCTGGCGCCGCGTGATGGACGTGAATGACCGGTCACTCCGATACATGGTCGAGGGGCTCGGAGCGCGCGAGGACGGCGTCACCCGCCAAACGGGCTTCGATATCACCGCCGCGTCGGAAGTGATGACGATCCTGTCGCTGTCGTCGTCACTCCAGGACTTGCAGCAGCGTCTCGCGCGAATCGTAATCGGGCGCAACCGCATGGGTGACTTCGTCACGGCGGCGGATCTCAAGGCCGACGGCGCGATGGCCGTGATTCTCAAGGATGCCGCCTGGCCGAATCTGCTCCAGACCACCGAGAACACGCCGGTCCTGATCCACGCGGGCCCGTTCGGCAATATTGCGACGGGCAACTCCTCGGTCATCGCAGATCAGGTCGGGATCCGCACGGCAGACTTCGTGCTCACCGAGGCAGGCTTTGGCGCCGACATGGGCGCCGAGCGGTTCTTCAACGTGAAGTGCCGGATCTCGGGGCTGCGTCCCGATATCGCGGTCCTCGTCGCCACGGTTCGGTCGCTGAAGGCGCATTCCGGGCGGTATCGCATCGTGCCGGGCCGACCGTTGCCCGAGAACCTGTTCGAGGAGGCGCCCGAGGATGTCCGCGCAGGCGCCGAGAACCTGATCAAGCACATCCAGATCGTGAAGTCGTTCGGCGTGAAGCCGGTCGTGGCGATCAACGCGTTCCCGAACGATCACGAGGCCGACTTGCGAGAGATCGAGGCGATCGCCGCGGAAGCTGATGTCCGCTGCGCGATCACGACCCACGTCATGGACGGCGGCGCCGGCGCGGCGGATCTCGCGCGCGAAGTCCTGGCCGCCAGCGAGCAGGAGACGGACTTCCGTTATACCTACGATGTGTCGGAATCGCTTGTCAGCAAGATCGAGGCGATCGCAACGAAGGTCTACGGCGCGGACGGGATCACGATCGAGAAATCGGCCGCGAAGGATCTTCAGCTGTTCGAGGAAAAGGGGTTCGGCAACCTCCCGATCGTGATCGCGAAGACCCACCTGTCGATCAGCCACGACCCGAAACTCCGCGGCGCCCCGACGGGCTGGAAGCTCCCGATCCGGGAAGTGCGGCTTGCCGCCGGCGCGGACTACGTCTACGCGATTGCCGGAAGCATGCGGACCATGCCCGGTCTGGGCGCGTCGCCGGCCGCAGAGCGCATTGGCCTGAACGACGACGGACAGGTCGTTGGACTCTTCTAGGCCCTCATAGACGAGATCGAGACCGGGCGTAGCGCCCGGTCTCGATCTCGCTTTTGTAACCGAACGGGATATGTCGCTTGGCGAAGGAGTCAGGCGTCGTCCCTGGACATGACCACGTTCCACTCGTTGATCACCGCACCCACGATGATTCCGTTCTGCGCGAACGGATCGTTCGCGAGCAACTCCTGGGCTTCGGAGATATCGTCGGCGTCATAGATGATGATCGCCCCGCTGTCGTCGGCGAACGGCCCGGCCTTGTAGAGCTTGCCCTGCTCCAGCAAGCCTCGCTGGTACTCGCGATGTGAGGGGCGAATCTCCTGCCGTCGCGCGGCGTCCTCTCCATACGTCAGGATTGCGGTGAAGAGCGGCATTGTACTTTCTCCTTTGGGCGCACCGGTAGAGATGCGCGAACCCGGTCCTCAGGCGCCCATCTCGACCGTGAACCCGCCCGGCGCCTGAACATAGAACCCATACGAATGGCCAGTTTCCTCCGGCGCACCCACATCATAGCCGTCATCGTTCAGCCTGCGGCTCAACTGGTCCACCTCTTCCCGGCTGCTGATGAAGAAACCAATGTGGAAGGTGTCCGGGTACCCGTTGAACGTCGATGCACGCCCTTTCATGAGGGTCAGGATCATTCCCTCATAGGATTCCGTGTCGGTGAGGAATGCCATGCCGGCGTTTCCTCCCTGATTGGTCATGCCGAAGTACTTCTCAAGAAATGCGGCGGCGCCCGGAACGTCACTGACCGTCAGGTTGATGTGATTGAGCCTCATGTGTTCGCTCCTCTCGGAAACGCATTCGAATCGTCCCTCCCCAGCATGCCATCACCGACCTGGAGCGCGCCTGTCGCCGGATGACCTGGCCCCGGATGCGAGCCCGGCATGAAGAGCCCCTGATCTAGCGATGGCGGAGCCTGGGATCGAGCACATCCCGGATACCGTCCCCGATCAGGTTCAGCGCGAAGACGGTGATCGTCAACGCGGCACCCGGGACCAACATGGTCCATGGCGCCTGGGAGAGGAACACGCGAGATTCCGAGAGCATGCCGCCCCACGACGGGATATCCGGCGGTGCGCCGGCGCCAAGGAACGACAACGTTGCTTCGCCCAACACCGCCTCGGCGAAGACAAAGCTCGTCTGGACGATCACGGGCGAGAGGCAGTTCGGCGTGATGTGCCGGAACAGGATCCGCGACGTGCTTGACCCGATCGACTCCGCCGCCTCGACGAACTGAGCCTGCGACGTTCCGAGCACGACGCTCCGGACAACCCGGGCCATGCGGGGTGTGTTGACGACCGTGAGAGCGATGATCACGTTCGTGATATCCGCGCCGCGCACCGCCATGATGCCGATCGCGAGCACGATGCTCGGGAACGCCATCATGGCGTCCATGATCCGCATGATGATGCTGTCGACGCGGGGCATGAACCCGGAAATCAGCCCGATCAACCCACCAACCGCCATGGTCAGCATCGAAACCGATATCCCGACCAGCAGCGAAAGTTGCGATCCCTTGATGGTGCGGCTAAACACATCCCGGCCCTGTCCGTCCGTTCCGAACACATGCTCCGAACCAAAGCCGGGCGCGAGGAGGCGATCGGACGGGTTCTGTGCTGTCGGGCTGTGCGTCATGATCAGCGGCGCGGCAAGCGCGGCTACAATCACGATCGCGATCAGGACATGTCCGACAAGCAGGTTCCGGTTCCGGGAAAAGGCACGGAGGATCCGCGTGGATACCGTCGGCCGTTCGACTGAACGCTCGCCAAGCGTCATGGTTGCCTGTGCGGCCATCCCCTACCCCCGTCGGATGCGCGGATCGAGCGCCGCGGCTAGAATATCGACCACCAGGTTGACGACGACGTAGACCGTCGCGATGACGAGCACTGTGCCCTGCACGAGCGGGACGTCGCGCCGTCCTACCGCCTGAATAAGCAATCGCCCGATCCCGGGTATGTTGAAGATCTGCTCGGTGACCACCGCGCCACCAAGCAGCGCGGCGATGGTCAACCCCACGACGTTCAGGATGGGCATCAGGGCATTGCGGAACGCATGCGCCATCACGACCCGATACTCGCCGACGCCTTTCGCTCGCGCGGTCCTTACATAGTCGGAGCTGAGCACCTCGAGCATCATCGATCGCGTCATGCGCGCCAGGAGCGCGGCCTGCGCGACGCCAAGCGTCACCGCGGGCAGGATGATGTACCGGAGCGACTCCCACAGCCCGTCGCTCAACGACGCGTATCCGGCAACCGGCAGCATGCGAAGCTTGACGGCGAAGATGAGGATCAGGTTCAGCCCGAGCCAAAATGTCGGCATGGAGATCCCGACGATCGCGATCGCCATCGCCCCCGCGTCGAACCACGATCCGCGCTTCCTGGCTGCGTAAATGCCAAGCGGCAAACCCACCACCAGCGCAACCAGAGTCGAGAAGAACGTCAGCATCAGCGTCGGCTCGGCACGCTCCACCAAGGACGACGTGACCGATTGGTTAAGGAAGATCGAGTCTCCCAGATCCCCCTTGGCCGCGTTCCCCAGCCAGGTCACGTATTGCTCGATGATGGAATCGTTGAGCCCAAGCTCTTCGCGAAGCTCCAGCCGGCGTTCCTCTGAAGCGTCCGGTCCAAGCAGGATCCCGGCCGGGTCGCCCGGCGTCAGCTTCAACAGCAGGAAGACGCCTGTAGCGACCAACAGCATCACCGGAATCGTTGCGATGAGCCGACGAAGGATATACGAAGCCACTCTGTTACCCCCGACTCGTTCGTGGCGATTCGTCCCGTGAGTCGAATAATGGATCGGAACGCCGGCGCGCGGGTGCATGGCCCCGCACGCCGGCTGTTCCATCACCAGCGGGTCAGGCTACTCGAGCCCGACGTTCCAGAAGAACCAGTCCGGGAAGTTGTCGAAGCCCTTCATCTCGTTGCGATGCGCGCGGAGAACGAAGTTGTCGCCGACCTTGACCAGCGGCATCTCCTCCCACAATGTCTCGGTGTAGGCGTCGATCGCCGACTTCAGCGACTCGTCGTCGGAGGCCGCCATCATGTCGCTGATCGCCTGGTCCTTCGCCTCGCTCTCCCAGAACCCTGGCCAGGCCGCATCGTTGAACGGCTGGGTTGCCGGGTGCGCGTACTGGCTGAAGCCGGTGAGGAAGATCTCGTAGGCCTCGGGGTCAGAGCGGTTCTGCACCACGGTGGCCCAGTCAGAAACGACGAGCTCGACGGTCATGCCGATGCCTTCGAGCTGCTGCTTGACGAAGTCCGCGATCTTGAAGTTGTAGGCGTACTCGTGCGTCGTGATCCAGCGGATCGTCTCGCCGTTGTAGCCAGCCTCCTGCAGCAATGCCTGAGCCTGTTCTGGATCGGGCTGGTCGTAGGCATCCGCTCCAGCGGTGCTGTACCAGGCGGTCTCTTCGCCGCAGACCGACGGGTCGGCGCGAATGAGCTCGTCGCGGCCGAACCCGGCCTTGAGGGCCTCGCTCTGGCTGAACGCCAGCTGGACCGCCTTCCGCATGTTTTGGTCGGTGAACAGTCCCTGTTGCTTGTTGAAGACCGGCGCGTACCAGTAATAGGGCTTCACGACGATCGGTGTCAGCGAAGGATCGCTTTCGATCATGTCGTAGAAGTCGGGCGGCAATGGATCGCCGAAGTGATACTCGCCCGCGATCACGCCGTTCGCGCGAACCGACTCGTCCGGCACCGGGATGAAGTCGATCTCGTCGACGTACGCGATTCGGCGGCCGGACATGCCGTCCGGCTCCTCGTCCCGCGGCGTGTAGTCGTCAAACCGTGCAACTTTCAGGTACTGGTCAACCTGGTGCTCGACGAACCGGAACGGACCCGTGCCGATGAACTGGTCCTCGCCGAGCTGGTCGGTCCCCGCTGCCTCCGCGATCGCGGCGGGCATCACGAATGCCTCGGCCCGCGCCAGGAAGCTGAGGAGCACACCGGTCGGCTCATTGAATGTCATCGTGACCGTCTGGGGATCAGTGGCTTCGATCGATGCCATCCGACCGTAGACGAGCTTGCCGCGCCCGTTGATCTCGCCCCACCGGTTCAGCGACGCGACCACGTCTTCCGCGACCATCTCCGAGCCGTCATGGAACTGGATGCCGGAGCGGAGCTTGAATGTGTACGTCAGCCCGTCGTCGGACATCTCGTAGTCTTCGACCAGCATCGGTTGCGGGTTGAACGCCGCGTCGAAGGTGAACAGGCCCTCGAACACCTGCTGGCTCAGGTTGTTCGTCACCGTGGCGGTGGAGAACTGGGAGTCGAGCACGGCCGGCGGCTCGCCGACGATGGCGATCTTCAGCACGCCGCCTTCCGCCAGCTCCTCCTGGGCAGCTGCCGGGAAGGTGAGCCGGCTGAACGGAAGCCCGGCTCCCGCTGCGGCGCCGAGCGCGGCCGCGCCCTTGAGTGCGGACCGCCGATTCATCTTCCGGGGCAAGATCAATGACCTAGAAGAACCACTGGTGTGCATGAACATCTCCTCTCGGTGAACGTTGTCGATTCGAATGTCGCCTACCAGATTCCCTATGGGCTCGCCTCCAGCCGAGCATCGTCATTGCGCACAACGCCGTTCGCGATCAGTTCGCGATCCCCACGTTCCAGAAGAAGAAGTTGGGCACGTTCACGTAGCCCACGACCTCCTCTCGATGGCCGCGCAGGAGGAAGTCGTCCCCGCATTTCACGAAGGGCATTTCTTCCTGCCAGATCAATGTGGTGTATTCGTCGATGATGCCTTGCAGCGCGTCCGGATCGGTCTCGACAATCATCTGGTCAACGAGCTCGTCTTTCGCCTCGCTGTCCCAGAAGCCACCGAAGGTCGGATCGTTGTAGACGTGGGCGGCCGGATACCGGTACTGCGGGTGGCCGGTGAGGAAGATGTCGTATGCATCGGTCCGCGGTTGGGCGGCGATCAGCGTGGCCCAGTCCATGACCTCCAGCTCGACAACGAAGCCGACAGCCTCCATCTGCTGCTTGATGAAGTCGGCCATCTTGAAGTTGTAGGCGTACTCGTGGGTCGTGATCCACCGGATCGGCTCGCCATTGTAGCCAGCCTCTTCCATCAGGCTCTTCGCGGCATCCGGATCCACGGTGTCATAGACATCCGCTCCGGCCGCGCTGTACCAGGCGGTCTCCTCGCCACTGATCGATGGATCCGCGCGGATGAACTCTTCGCGCCCGAACCCCGCCAGCATCGCCTCCCTCTCACTGAAGCTGAGCTGGACAGCCTTGCGGAGCGCCGGTTCGGTGAAGACGCCGGCCGCCTTGTTGAAGTGGACGTAGTACGAGAAGTACGGCTTGACCATCAATGTGGTCACGCCGGGATCGAGCTCCAGGGTGTCGTAGAAGTCCGGCGGCACCTGGTCCGCAAAATGGTAGTCGCCCGTCAGCAGACCGTTGGCACGAACGGACTCCTCAGGCACCGGGATGAACTCGATCGCGTCGAGATACGGCACCCGTCGGCCCGACAATCCATCCGGCTCCTCGTCGCGTGGGGTGTAGGACTCGTTCTTCACCAGCCGGATATACTGGTCAACCGCATGCTCGTCGAACATGAATGGACCCGTCCCGATGAGCTGATCCTCGGGGATCGGCTGGTTCCCCGCTGCCTCTGCGACCGATGCCGGTGTAATCATCGCCTCGGAGTGCGCCAGGTAGGTCAAGAGCACGCCGGTCGGCTCGTTGAACGTCATCCGGACGGTGAGGTCGTCCACGGCCTCGATCGCGTTCATGCGCTCGTAGACAAAGCGTCCCCGTCCATTGATGGCGCCCCACCGATCGAGTGACGCCACGACGTCCGCCGATGTCAGCGGATCGCCGTTGTGGAACGAGACACCATCGCGAAGCGTGAAGACGAACTCCAAGCCGTCATCGATGATTTCATACTCGTCGACCAGCATGGGCTGGGCGTTGAACTGTGAGTCGTAGGCGAACAGGCCCTCGAAAATCTGCTGGGATATGTCGTTGGTGACGGTCGCGGTGGTGAAGACCGCGTCAGCGACAGCAGGCGGTTCGCCGATGATGGCGACCCGCAACGTACCGCCCTCGGGGATGTCATCGCCGTCGCCCTGCGCGCTGGCGCCTCCCGGAAGCGACGATGCGGCGGCCCCCATCGCAAGTCCTGCAGCCCCCTTGAGGACATTCCGTCGATCGATTTCTGCAGATGGCCAGCCCGAGCCGGAGCGATTGTCGATCATTCTCGTGGTGCCCTTTCACGTGTAGCACTCGCGCATTTGATCCAACGATCGATTCGTATCTCTGCTTCCTCCAATGAGCGTTTTTCCTGGTAACTCAGGCGCTGTCGGGCCAGGGACTCAGCATTCGTTGCCTTCCCCTCCCGATCCGGAAGCACTCGCGCCATTGCGAGCTGATATGTGGTGAGAACTTCACGCTAGCCGACGTCCAGGAAGTTGTAAACCCCTGACAATGAGCGAGCCCCGCGAACCCGGCGCTCGTCGTCAACGCCAAGGTGACCGTACACCCATGACACGCTATCCTTGAACACAATACATGTCGACGAACCCTGACGAGGTAGCCTGGAGACCATCCCACCACATGAGCACGTCCACCAAGGACAAGCAGCGGGTCGAATCCCCCGACGATACGCCAATTCGGCGCCAGTACCTGCAGATCAAGTCGCGATATCCGGAGCACATCCTGCTCTTCCGGCTCGGCGATTTCTACGAGACATTCGACGGCGACGCCGAAGTCGCCGCAGAGGTGCTCGATATCGTCCTGACCGGCAGGGAGATGGGTAAGGGGAACCGCGTGCCGCTCGCCGGCATCCCTTACCACGCCGCCGACGGCTACATCGCCAAGCTCATCTCGGCGGGGTACAAGGTCGCGATCTGCGAGCAGATTGGCGAGCCGACCAAGGGCAAGAAGCTTGTCGAGCGCGACGTGACACGCGTCGTGACACCGGGCACTATCCTCGACCCGGCGATGCTGGACGCGCGGACGAACAACTACATCGCCGCGATCGTGGTCGACGGAAACCGTGCGGGCATCGCGCACGCCGACATCACGACCGGCGAGTTCATGACGACCGAGCTCTACGAGGAAACGCAGGAGGAGGTCCTGCTTGCGCTCGGGCGCGAGATCCTCCGCCTGCGGGCCGCGGAGATCGTCGTCGCCGCGGATTTCAGCGATTCGCTGGATCTTCCGCAATCGTCGTGGATCCCGGAATCGGCAAGCATCAGTCGCACCGACACCTGGCGCTGGACCGAAGATAGGGCCGAGCAATCGCTTCTTCGCCATTTCGACGTCGACTCGCTCGACGGATTCGGCGCGACCGGCAAGCCTTTCGCCGTACGCGCCGCTGGCGGCCTGTTGCAGTACCTGGAAGAGACGCAGCTCAGTGGTCTCGACCAGATCACGGCGTTGACGACCTACTCCACGGCAAGCTTCATGACGCTCGATGCCCAGACGCGTCGGAACCTGGAGCTGCACGAGAGCGCCCGCGGCGACCGCAAGCTGAGCCTGACGGCCGTGCTCGATCACACCCAGACACCGATGGGCGCCCGGTTACTACGGAAATGGATCAACCAGCCTCTGCTCGACATCGATGCGCTCAACGGGCGACTGGATGACGTCGAGTGGTTCACGAAGCACCCCGGAGAGCGGGCGAAGACGCGCGAGTTGCTCCGCAAGGTCGGCGACATCGAGCGCCTCGCGAACCGGATCACGACTAACGTCGCCACTCCACGCGACCTCGGGCTGCTCCGCGATGCGCTGAAGGTGCTGCCGAACATCCAGCCATTGGTCGAAGACATGCCGGGTCGCCGGAAGATGCCCGATGTCTCAGCGGTGGCCGACCTGCTGACCAGCGCGCTCGTCGACGAGCCGCCGGCGGTCATGGGCAAGGCGCCCGTGTTCCGTCCGGGCTTCGCCAGCGAGCTCGACGGTCACCGCGCGCGGGCGAAGGAAGCACGCGAGTGGATCGCCAACCTGGAGCGGACCGAGCGCGAGCGGACGGGCATCAAGACGCTGAAGGTCGGTTACAACAAGGTCTTCGGCTACTACCTCGAAGTGACGGCCGCCGCGCTCGCCAACGCCGAGCGCGATCGGCTGAGCCGCGGAGCAGAGGGCTCCGCCCTGCCGGACGACTACATCCCCAAGCAGACGCTTGCCAACGCGACGCGGTACTTCACGCCGCAGCTCAAGGAGTACGAGACGCTCGTCCTCACCGCCGAGGATACCCTCGGAGAGCTGGAGGCCGACCAGTATCGAAAGCTCATCCGGCAGCTCAGCGGCTATACCGACCGCTTGCTATCGATCGGAGCGGCCGTCGCCCATATCGACACGACATCGAACCTGGCGGAAGTCGCGATTGACCGGGACTATGTCCGCCCTGAGCTGCGCTACGACGACGCGATCAGAATCGAGGATGGACGCCACCCGGTATTGGAGACCACACTCCCGGCCGGCGAGTACGTCCCGAACGACGCGAAGGTCGACACGCATGAAGACCAGGTCGTCATCCTGACCGGCCCGAACATGGCCGGTAAGTCGAGCTTCCTGCGCCAGGTCGCGCTGATCACGCTGATGGCGCAGATCGGGTCATTCGTCCCGGCCTCAGGGGCCTCGATCGGCATCGTCGACCGCATCTTCACCCGCATCGGCGCCCAGGACGACATCTCGACCGGGCAATCGACGTTCATGGTCGAGATGCTCGAGATGGCGAACATCCTCCATCACGCGACGCCACAATCCCTTGTCGTGCTGGACGAGATCGGGCGCGGCACGAGCACGTACGACGGGCTCGCCATCGCCCGTGCAATCGTCGAGTACGTCCACAACGCCCCGTCGCTCGGCTGCAAGACGCTGTTCGCGACGCACTACCACGAGCTGACGGAGCTGGCCGAGATCCTGCCGCGCGTGGCGAACTACCGGATGGACGTGCTGGAGGACGGCGAGCGGGTCGTGTTCCTGCGTAAGGTCGTGCCGGGCAACGCCGACAAGAGCTACGGCATCCACGTCGCCCGCCTCGCGGGCATCCCGAAGGCCGTCAGCCGCCGGGCCGAGGAGATTCTCGCCGACCTGGAGGCGAGCGAGCCGGGGGCCCAGAACCGCAGCGGACGCCGCGCCGCGATGCGCCAACCGGCTCCGGACGCGCTGCCGAAGATGCAGCTGACGTTCTTCGACGCCCCGAACCCGGTCGTCGAGCGCCTGAAGGAGCTGAAGGTCGAGTCGCTGACGCCGCTGGACGCGATCCGGGTCCTGTTCGAGCTGAAGAAGGAAGCCGGGGAGTAGCCACCGCGCGAAGAAGGCTCGGATCGCTCCGTACCGCCGCACCTTGTGTGCGGCGCCCTGCAACTTACGACGCCGCACACAAGGTGCGGCGGTACGGAGCCGAAATTCTTGACGGTCCGAGACGAGCGCTTCGCCATCAGTTCCCCGATCGTGCTACAAACAGCGATGGCGGGTCGTGCCTGCCCGAGTTGAGAACATCCACGGAACCGAGGTAGATGACGGCCCCCGCCCACCAGACTGACACAACGTTCACCGAAGCCGAACAACCCGGACGAATCCGGCGCTGGAGTATCGCGGTCGCTGACCGCATCGGACGGCTCACGCTGCCGCAGCTCACGGCGATAATCTGGATCTCCAGCATCGTCATGTGCCTGGTGCTCCTCGGGTCCACCCGCGACTCCATCCGCGGCACGATGAACATCGTCGAGAACTGGGGCGCGGTCGAACGCGTCGCCCTCTGGCAGGACTGGCTCGAGCCGGTCATCCCGCGCTTCGAGCTGGCGACGGGCGTGATCGCCTGGGGTTTCCGGGCCGCGATGCTTGCCGCGTTCATCGCCCAGGTCGCCGCATTCGTGGCCGTCATGCGATCGGACAAGCCCTCGCTCTGGAAATGGATGATCGGGCCGATCGGCGCCCACATCATCCAGGGGATCCTGATGATCCCGTCCAACTCCGACGTCTTCTTCTACGAGGCGGTCGGCGACTTCGCGGCCAACGGCCGGAACCCGTACACCAGCGAGCTGATGGATTGGCCGGACCACCCGCTCATCCCGCTCAACTTCTGGATCGATATCGGGACCGTCTACGGCCCGCACTGGGTCAACTACAACCGCGTCGTCATGGACATCGTCGGCCCAGACCCGATCGTCGCCACCCTGGTCCAGAAGGCGCTGGCCGGCATCTTCGCGTTCGCCCTCGGGCTGTTCATCTACTGGTTCGCGAAGAAGCTGAGCGGAGGCAACCAGAAGCTCGCGGTCGCCGCGGCAGTGCTGGTCGCTTGGCAACCGAACATGATCCTCGAAAGCTCCGGGCAGGTCCACAACGACCCGCACACGGTCCTCGTGGCCACCATGGGCCTCGCGCTCGTAATTCTCGGCGGTCTTGCGGGGCTGCGCGGCGGAATCATCCTCGTTGCCATTTCGGTGATGGTGAAGTTCATCACGCTGCCACTCTTCGGCGTGCTCGGCATTGTCCGGATCATCGAGCGGAAGAAACCGCTTGGCTGGGTGAAGCGGATCTTCGGGAACTGGGTGCTGGATGGCATCGCCATCCTCGCCGTGGTCATCGGCGCGTTCCTCCCCTATTGGGAGGGGCCGGAAACGGTTCACGAGATGCTTGCGGAACCGGATCGTCTCTATACCCACCCGGTCTGGCGCGGCATCCAGTCGCTGCTCGGTGTGCTCTTCCCGGATTCGATCTCCGGCGGATGGACGTCAATCTCCCGACCGACCCTCCAGGTCGCCACCATCGGGCTCTCGATCGCGGTCGTCGCCTGGATGGGTTATCGGCTCTGGAAGGCGCCGCAGGTCACCAGCGACCCGGACGAAGATCCGCTGACGCCGGACGGTCTCCCCTGGTGGACGCCGACCATCCTCTACGGCTGGTTGTTCATCTTCCTGATCCTGTCGTTCATTCCGGTGAACTCGCACCCGTGGTACTGGGTGTGGCCGATCCCGGCCGTCGCCCAGGTCGTCGCCTACGAGCTGCGGCACGAGCGCCAGTGGAGCGCCGCCAAGTTGCCGACGTGGTTCTGGGTCTACCTGTGGGGGAACGCGCTGCTGACGCTTGCGTATCACACGCGGATCGCGCGCTATTAGAGAACTTCGTACTACCGGACCTCGCTACTGCGGCCGGTGTCGGGTGCCTTGGGCCGAAAGCGCCGGACACAAGGTCCGGCGGTACGAATCGGAAGCGCGAGGAATGCAAACGGGCGGCTGGATGAACCAGCCGCCCGTCGCCATTTCCGAGTGGTGACGTTTACCCCTCGAAGGAGGTGATCTCCACGGTAATCTCGAGATTGCCACGCAGGGCGTTCGAGATCGGGCAAGTCTGCTCCGCCTTCTCAACCAGCTTCCGGAAGTCGTCCTCTGAAAGGCCCGGAACCTTGCCGCTGACCGTGACGTGAGAATGCTTCACCTCGAGTCCGCCGCCGTCCTTCGGCCCGACGCCGACGACCGCATTGACGTCGAGCGAATCAGCCGGTGTGCCGTTGTTGGCGAGCGTGCCGGAGAGGTTCATCGCCAGGCAGCCGGAGTGTGCCGCCGCCAGCATGTCCTCCGGGCTGGAGTACCCGTTCGCCTCACCGATACGGGAGGGCAACGACATCTTCACGTCCGTGAACGTCCCGATCCCGGAGGATACGCGGCCTTCACCGGTCTTGAGGTCACCTTCCCAAATCGTGCGTGCGCTGCGCTCAGTGATCGCCATGCGTCAACTCCTTCTCTTCTCAATCGTGCCCCGTCGGGCCTGCCATTCCGTACCACTGTACCCGCGAATTCCGCGCCACGGTCAAGACATTGGCGGCGGATCGAGGTAGACCGTCTTCATCTGGGTGTAGAACTCCCGCGCGGCCTTGCCCTGCTCGCGAGAATAGGAGCTGGACGCCTTGTAACCGCCGAACGGAACCTGTGGCTCCGCGCCGGCCGTCTCGGAGTTCACATGGACAATACCGGCCTTGATCTCCCGGACGAACTGCATCGCGCGGCCAAGGTCGCGGGTAAAGAGCGAAGCGGAAAGTCCATACCGCACCTTGTTGGCGACGGCGATCGCCTCGTCGACGTCGTCGACCGGGATGATGCCCAGCACCGGACCGAACAGCTCCTCCTGCCCGAGCCGGGACGAGGGGTCGACATCGCCGAAGAGCGCCGGGGTGACGAAGTGGCCGTCCGACAAGGTTTCGGGCCGCTCCCCGCCGGTCAGGAGCGAGACGCCCTCGCCCTGCGCGCGCTCGATCTCACCGGCAACACGCTCGGCGGCCTTCGCGTCGATCAACGGACCGATGTTTGTGCCGTCCTTCAGCGGATCGCCGACGACCAGCGACTCGATCCTCGCCTCCAGGCGAGCGGTGAGGTCGCCGGCGATGCGCCGGTCGACGATGGCGCGGCTGGTGGCGGTGCACTTCTGTCCGGTGCTCATCATCGCGCCGTTGATGACGTGCGTCACGGCGTGATCGAGGTCGGCATCCGCCAGCACGATCGCCGGGTTCTTTCCGCCCAGCTCCAGCTGCACCTTCGCGCCGCGCTCCGAGGTGACCTTGCGGATCCCTTCGCCAACCTCACCGGAACCGGTGAACGACACGGCGACGACCCGGTCATCCTTCACGATCGGGTCGCCCACCTCACCGGCCGAGCCGGTGACGAGGTTGACGACGCCCTTCGGTAACCCAGCCTCTTCCAGCGCCGCGACGAGATGCACCGCGCAGAGCGGCGTTGCCGATGCCGGCTTGAAGACAACGGTGTTGCCGAACGCGAGGGCCGGGGCGATCTTCCACGCCGGGATCGCGATCGGGAAGTTCCACGGCGTGATGATCCCGACCACGCCAAGCGGCTCGCGAACCGTATAGAGCATCGTCGTCGGGTTCACGCTCGGATAGTGCTCGCCGACCGGCTGCTGCGCTTCCCCCGCGTAGTACCGGAGGATCTGCGCAGCGCGCATCGTTTCGCCGATGCCTTCCTTCAGCGTCTTGCCCTCTTCGCGCGTCAGGTCACGCCCGACCTCGTTGGCGCGAGCCATGAGGATCTCGCTCGCCTTGTAGAGGATGTTGGCGCGTGTGATCGGCGACGACGCGCCCCATTCGGCAGCCGCTTCGTCGGCCGCAGCGATCGCCGCCTCGGCATCCTGCGCGGAGCCCTTCGCAAAGAGCCCGATCAACTCCGAAGACTTCGCCGGGTTCCGGTTCTCGAACGTCTCACTCGCCTCGATCCATTCGCCGTTGATGAACTGGCCATACACCGGAACGCCATTGCGCTCCCCTACCACACCGTTCGTCGCCATGTGCACTTCCCTTCCTGTTTCGTTCCACCTGATGGCTCTCAGCCTATCAACCGAACGGTTGACGGGCAATTGAACCGGGTGCGCGATTCGACGAAAAGCCCCTCACGTCACACTCGTATCAACACAGCAACCATCGGCGACCCACGGAGAACCATATGAAACACGAGTTCGCGATCAGCATACGCAACGCCTCGAAATCCTTCGGTAGGTTGAAGGCCGTCGACGATATCAGCCTCGACGTCCATCACGGCGAGATCTTCGGCATCATCGGTCCGAACGGGGCCGGCAAGACCACCACCGTCAACTTGATCACCGGCATGCTTGCACCGGACAACGGCGAGGTACGCACCCTCGACCTGGATCCGATCCGCGACGAGCGACGGCTTCGCGACGTACTCGGGGTGCAGTTCCAGGAGGCCAACCTGCCGGCGGCCATCACGGCCCGCGAAGCGTTGAAGCTCTATGCGTCCTTCTATCGCAATCCTCGTCCCTGGACGGGGCTCGCGGAGGAATGGGGTATTGCCGACAAGCTGGATACACGATTCGACAAGCTCAGCGGCGGCCAAAAACAGCGGCTGTTCATCTGCCTCGCGCTCCTCAACCGGCCGAAGCTGGTCGTGCTCGATGAGCTGACGACGGGGCTCGATCCCAACGCTCGCCGGATGAGCTGGGAGCTGGTCAAACGGATCCGCGAGGGAGGCACAACCGTACTCCTCGTCACCCACTTCATGGATGAGGCCCAGCAACTCTGCGACCGCATCGCGATGATCACCGGCGGAAAGGTTGCCGCGATCGGCACGCCTGAGGAACTGACCCGCGCGTCCTCAGCGGAGCGGGAAGTCACGTTCACCGCGCCGCCAGGGTTCGATTATCTCTCCCTCGCTCCCTACGGGCGCGTTCACGTGGACGGCAACCGCGTCACCGTCCGTGGCGGCGAATTCATCATGGCCGACGTGGCAATGACGCTCCGGGGACAAGGCATCGCACCACCGGACCTCGCCACCGTCAATCGTTCCCTCGACGACCTCTTCGTCGACCTCACCGGACACCAGATACAGGAGGTTGCCTAGATGACCGCGTTCCCCACCCTCTCCTGGACCGAGACGAAACTCCTCTTCCGCGAACCCGCCGCCGTCTTCTTCACTCTGGTCTTCCCTTTCATGATGCTGCTCATCTTCGGCGGCATCTACGGCAACGATCCGGCGAACGGTTGGAACGGGCTCGGCGGCATGGATATCTCCGTGCCGGGCTACTTCGCAATGATCTTCGGCACGGTGACGCTCCTAAGCATCCCGATCGTCATCGCCGAGTACCGCAGCAACGGCATCTTCCGGCGACTTCGCGCGACGCCGCTCCACCCGGGCTCGATCATCGGGGCACATTCGCTGATCAACCTGGTCCTGTCGGCACTCGGCTTCCTGATCCTGTTCGTCGGCGGCAAGCTGCTTTTCAACCTCATGACGCCGGAGAAACCGTTCGCGCTGGTCCTGGTCCTGATCCTTTGCTACGTTGCCTTCGCGGTGTTCGGGTTCGTGATCGGCAGCGCCTTCCGCACCTCACGCACGGCACAGGTCGTCGGGAACGTGATCTACTTCCCGCAACTCTTCCTCTCGGGCGCGACGATGCCCCGCGAAATGTTCTCCGGGAACCTGAGATCCTGGACGGAGTGGATGCCCATGACGCAGATGGCGAACGTGATCAAGCAAGCATGGCACGGGCAGGACATCGCCAACGGCTCGATCGTGTACCTGCTGGTCATGACAATCCTCGGCTCAATGATCGCCGTCAAGGTGTTCCGGTGGGAATGACAGGGTACCGCCCCTCCAGGCTCCGGATCGGGCGCGAGGGCCTGGGTGAGGCTCCCCGCGAGGAGGATGCAGCGTACAATCGCTGGTACATCACCATGAACCTGATCTTCGGCGCGGCGGTCGTGCTGGCCATCTTCGTGGTGCTGATCGATCAAGGCGAACCGTGGAGCAACAGGATCACGGCAATCGGGCTGGCCCTCCTCCTTGTCGGCTGGTTCACGTGGATGGGCCAATGGAGCCGGATCCACACCGACCTGCAGGTAGTCACGTATTTCACGGTCGCCGTCCTGCTCATCGCCCTGGCGATCAACCAGCACAACGGGTTTGGGCTGCTTCTTTTTGCGGCGTATTGGCAGGGCTTCGCGTATCTGCGTATCCCTGCCGCGCTCGTCTACGCGACGCTCCTGACGCTCGCATCACAATGGGGATTCGGCAACGTTCAGCTCGATTCCCCCGGCGACGTCGTCTCCAACCCGGCCATCGTGACCATCGCCGTCGTCGCCCTCATCGTTTCCGGCCTGATGGCTTACTACATCGAGACCATCGCAACGGAGGCGGATCGCCGGGCAGAGCTGCTAAAGCAGCTACGGGAAGCCCAGGATGCGCTGGCCCGACGGGAACGGGAGGCTGGGGTGCAAGAAGAGCGGCAGCGTCTCGCGGGTGAGATCCACGACACGATCGCGCAGCAGTTCACCAGCATCGTGACCAACCTCGAAGCCGCGGAGGCGCGAGCGCGCTCGAACCCGGATGCCGCCCAGGACCACCTCCACGCCGCACGCGAGGCCGCACGACAAGGAATCGCCGACGCGCGCGCGCTCGTCCATGCGTTACAACCGGAGATCCTGGAAGGGCGATCCCTCGGCGAAGCCCTGCACCATATCGCGACCACGTCGAATATGCCCACCGGCACAACCGTCACGTTCAGGGAAGAAGGCCAGCCAGTCCCGCTCGATCGCGTCCGCGAGACGGTCCTCGTCCGTGCCCTGCAGGAATCGCTGCAAAACGTTCGCAAGCACGCGGGTGCCTGCAACGTCGTGGCGACGCTTTCCTGGCTCGACGATGAGGTCATCCTCGATATCCAGGACGACGGCGCCGGCTTCGATCCGGATGCAGTCCCTCCGACCGAGACCGGTCACCGCATGGGACTGCGATCGATGAAGCTTCGCGTGGAGAACGCGGGAGGGACGTTCATGATCGATGCCGCGCCCGGTGAAGGGACGTCCCTGGCCGTCTCCTTCCCGATCGAACGGAAGGATGAGAGTCAAGATGTCACAGGCTAATCCGATCCGCGTCCTGCTCGTCGACGACCATACAATCGTCCGCACCGGCATCGCCGGCATGCTCGCAGAGACGTCCTCGGTCACCGTCGTTGGAGAGGCGGCAAACGGAGAGGAAGCACTTCGGCAGGTCTCCGTGCTGGAGCCAGACGTCGTCTTGATGGACCTGAGGATGCCCGGTCTCGACGGCGCATCGGCAATTGCGCAACTGCGAGCACAAGGCGACCGGCGCGGGATCCTCGTGCTGACGACCTACGACACCGATGCGGATATCGTCCGCGCCGTCGAGGCCGGAGCGAATGGCTACCTCCTGAAGGACGCCTCCCGCGATGAGCTAATCCAGGCGATCGAGGCTGTATCGCGAGGCGAATCGTGGCTGGCGCCATCGGTCGCGAGCCGGGTGATGGGCCACCTGCGAAAACCGGGCGCCGACGCCCTCAGTGATCGTGAGCTGGATGTGCTGCGTCGCGTCGCCAAGGGGCGCAGCAACAAGGAGATCGCCGGCGAGATGCATATCAGTCAGGCAACCGTGAAAACGCACCTGATCCACATCTACCGGAAATTGGACGTCAACGACCGTACGGCGGCCGTCACCGCGGCATTGGAACGGGGCCTGATCACAATATGATCGTTGACCGGGTGATGGACTGATCCTTGCGCAGAGGGAGTCGTACGCGATGCGTGGCCCGGCAATGATCGCCGGACGACCTTCGCGATGAGGGTCCCAACATGGTCAACATCGGAATCATCGTCGGCTCCACTCGCCCCGGACGTTTCGGTATCCAGCCGGGTACCTGGATCCACGACCTGGCGCAGCAGCGCGGAGGCGCCAACTTCGAGTTGGTCGACCTCGAAAAGGTCGGACTTCCCCTTCTCGACGAAGCAAACCCGCCGTCGATGCACCAGTACGAGCACGAGCACACCAAACGCTGGGCGGAACGCATCGAGAACCTGGACGGGTTCATCTTCGTCACTGCCGAATACAACCACTCCATCCCGGGCGCAATGAAGAACGCGATCGACTTCCTCTACCGCGAATGGGGCTACAAGCCTGCCAGCATCGTGAGCTACGGCAGCGGCGCCGGCGGATCCCGCGCGGCAGAGCACCTCCGCGGAGTGCTTGGCGAGGTCCGGATCTACGATCTTCGCGAACAGCTCCTGCTCCCGAACTACTGGAACCAGCTCAACGACCAGGGCGAATACCAATTCACCGATGACGAGGTCGAACAGGCAAACACGCTGATCGACGACACGGTGTTCTGGGCGACGAGGATGCAACCGATCCGCGAGGAAGTGCTCGGCCTCGTACCGGCGTCGAGCAACGGCTCGTCGGGCTAACCGCAACCGGGAGGTGTTCCCCACATATGCAAGCAAACAGACCCGGCCACGCGGCCGGGTCCATTCACACCTTCGCTGAAATCTAAGGCCAGTCGATGCGTGCGGAACGATTCTGCAACAACAGGTCCGCCAGCACGATCGCCAGCATCGCCTCGACCACCGGAACGGCGCGCGGCACGACAGAGGGATCGTGGCGACCGTAAACGGTGATCTTTTCCGGCTGTAGATCCTTGTTGATCGTGTCCTGCTCGCGCTCGATCGACGACGTTGGTTTCACCGCGACGCGCACGATAACGTCCTCGCCGGTGGAGATCCCGCCCAGCGTCCCGCCCGCATTGTTGTTGCCGATGCGGACCCGGTTTCCCTCAACGTAGAACGGATCGTTCGACCGGGAGCCTCGCTCCCGGGCCAGCTCGAACCCCCGGCCGATCTCGACGCCCTTCGTCGCGGGGATGCTCAGCATCGCCTGCCCGATCAGGGCATCGAGCTTGTCGAAGGTCGGCTCACCGAGCCCCACAGGCACATTGATCGCCCGTGCCTCGACGACGCCGCCAAGACTGTCCTTCTCAGCCTTTACCGCCATGATCGCGTCGACCATCTTCTCGGCCGCGACCGGATCGGGGCAACGGACGATGTTCTGCTCGATTTGATCGCGATCGAAGGTCTCCATCGCGATGCCGCCGATCTCCCGCGAGAAACCGAAGACCTCCGCGCCAACTGTCGCAAGGATCTTCTTCGCGATCGCGCCGGCTGCAACACGTCCCCACGTTTCACGCGCCGACGATCGGCCGCCGCCACGATGATCGCGATGGCCGTATTTGCGCCAATACGTGTAATCGGCGTGCCCGGGTCGGAACACCTCCCGGAGATTGTCGTACTTGGACGAGTCAACGTCCGCGTTATACGTGATCATGGAAATCGGGGCGCCGGTGGTGACGCCCTCATACACACCGGAGAGGATCTCGGCGCGATCCCGCTCGTTGCGAGGCGTCGTGACCTTGCTCTGGCCAACACGGCGACGATCCAGCTCATGCTGGATCTCCTCGACCGTGAGCGGCAGGCCGGCCGGCACTCCTTCGATCACCACGCCAAGCGCCGGTCCATGGGATTCGCCCCAGGTCGTCAGCTTGAAGATCTTCCCGAAGCTACTTCCCATTGTCGCTGGATCCTTGCGTTCTCATCTTCATCTGCCTCCGTCCCGGCTCGAAGAGGACGCCGAAGACGTCATAGTTCAGCTCGGGCGTCTCGCGGAATCCCGACTTCTCGTAGAGGCGCCGGGAGCGGATGTTCTCTTTCTGGGTGCTGAGCCCCACGCGGTCGGCGCCCGACTGAAGCATTCGGCGGACGGCGAACGCGAGCGATTCACGCCCGAAACCCTGCCCCTGAACATCCGGCAGGATCGCGATTCGGTCAAGATGTGACCAGCGACGGAAGTGAGTCAGGCCCAGATAGGATGTCACCCTTCCCTCCAGGCGCCCGACCCAGATCTCGACGAACGGCATCCGCGCATACGCGAGGAACTCCTCGCGACTGTTCCACCACAACCAAGGAAATGCCGTGTGGTCGAGCTCCAGCAACTCATGCAGCGTGTCGTCATCGTCCCCAAACCACGGTTCGAATTCCTGGATCGGGTCCGGAACATCCCGGACGAGGCTTCGGGGAGCGCGATGCTCGTAGGTGAGGATCGTTTCCAGGTGCGCGAGGTCGTTGCGATCATAGAACGAGGACCGCCGGATCTCGTAGGTATCCATCAGGACGAACGCTGCCGCACCCTTCTCCTCTGCGGACGCCATCGACGCCGCCAGCAGCTCATCCTCATGCTGGAATGCCGACATCACGTTCACCGCGGGAATCTCGGATCGGTGCCGCCACGGCGTGACCAGCAGGAACTCCCCGCTTGCCGGATGCCACTTCGAGAGGCCCGGCGCCTGGATGACCAGGGACTCCGCATCCCCGAGCGCCAGCCGAGGGTGGTTGTCGATGTGCAGCCGCTCGATATCGGCGGGCGTCAGCGTCCGGATACTCTCGAGGTTCAGGCGACCCGCCCGCTGGCGTATACGACCCGGGATCATCGCACCGTCTCCAATCCGAGCAGTCCCATCGAGGTGACGGGGATGTGGCTGAAGCCGGGGCGTGCAAAGGTGTACCGGCGCGGGACGTACAGTGGGATGACTGCAGCGTCATCGATCAGGATGCGTTGTGCTTCCATATAGAGGTCCTGCCGAACGATATCGTCCGGCTCGTTGCGCGATGCTGCCAGCACCGCGTCGAAGTCGTCGTTCCGGTACCCAGTGTAGTTGTCGGAGCTATTCGACTCCCACAGCATTCGCAGCAGCGCCTCCGGATCCGGGTAATCCATGCCCCAGAAGAGTGAATGGGCGTCCCAGACACGCGCGGAAAGCCCGTCGAGGAAATCGGTCCAGTTGACCTGGACCGCCTCGATCCGGAGCCCCAGGCTCGCTCCGAGGACATCGCGCATAGCCTCCACCGGGGAGATGTCGGCCGCATGGATGCGGATCACCGGAACGTTAGCCGCGTCACCGTACCGCGAGGAGGCCAACTCCCTCCGTGCCGCGTCGAGGTCGGCGGCCGGCAGGTCCATCCGCCATGCCCGCCCGAGCACGCCCTGGGGAATGATGCCTTCGGGCAGCATCACGGTCTCACCAACCGCCGCCTCGACATACGCGGGCACATCGAACCCGAGCTGGATCGCCCGCCGAACATGGATGTCGTCAAGCGGCTCCTCGTTGCCGCCGAAGGCGACATAGCTCATCGCGAACTGCGGCATCTCGACGACCTCATACCCCTCGAGCCCTGTCGCCGGGTCCTGTAGCAACGGCACGAGCGCGGGATGGGCATCATCCAGCAAATCGATCTGCCCGCTTTGCAAGAGGTTCTCGGGCGCCGAAGCGTTCATCCCCAGGCGGATATGAACGTTGCGAACCGGCGCGTCGCTCCCTCGCCACGGACCATCGGCAGTGAGTTCCAACGAGGTCGCCGGGTCGACGGCTGCGACCCTGTAGGGTCCGGAGCCGTTGATCGCGGTCCACCAGTCCTGCGTCGAGGTGTCCTGATGGCGATCGAGGATCGATGCGGGTATCGATGCAAGGCGCATCAGGAACGTGGTCGACGGCCCTTCCAGCGTAATTCGCAATGACCGAGCGTCGATGACCTCGATCCCGGCCAGCGTCTCGGCGTTCCCGGCCATGACGACATCGGCGCCGCCGATGTCGGACAGGAATGTCGTGCCGGAAAGCGCCGTACCTGCCGCTGCCGCCGTTGCCGGATGCAGGGCCCTGGCCAGGGACCAGGCCGCGTCCTCCGCCTCGACCCGCCGGCCGTCGTGGAAAAGCGCGTCCTCCCGCAGCGTGAAGGTGTAGGTCGTCTGGTCGTCAGAGACGTCTACCGTGTCCGCCAGCTCTGGCACCGGCAGGAGCTCTTCGTCGTAGCCCATGAGCCCCCGGCTCACCTGCCGGATGACAAAGTTCGTCGACATGTCTCGGGCGAGCGCCGGGTCGAGTGTCTCGAGCCCCTGCGTCGGCCCGGCAAGCCGTAAACCATCCCCGGGTTTCCAGGTTCCCTCCTGGGCATGGGCTGCAGTGCTTGCCGCCATCGCTGGCACTGTAGCGAGGCCGGCAAGAAACGCGCGGCGATTGAGGCGATATGGAGGGGTCCCGTTCTTCATGGAAGGGATAATACAACTTGCGCGGTGGTCACGATGCGTACAATACGGGCAGTTGCGATGTGAACCGCCCTACCTCGTCGAAAGAAGCTCCATGCCCGCCCAGATCCCGCTTTTCCCGCTCGGAACCGTTCTCTTCCCCGGCATGCCCATGCCTCTTCACATCTTCGAACCGCGATACCGGCGCATGATGGAAGAGCATTCGGACGAGCCCATTCCCTTCGGCGTCGCACTCATCCATTCCGCCCGTGATCCTCAGAGCACGTTACCGTCGCACGATATCGGGACCTCCGCGCATCTCACCAGCAAGAAGCACCGGCCCGATGGCCGTTGGGACATCGTCGCGCAGGGCGACCGGAGGTTCCGGATCCTGGAGATCGACAATAGCCGTCCTTACTCAATGGCAACGGTTGATTGGCTGGATGAGGAGCTCGGAGACCCGACGGAAGCAGACACATTGCTCCGGATCGTCGCCGCCCAGTTCCATCGGTACGCAGGCGGCGTCGCCCGCCTCACCGGGCGCCACACCCTCTCGTTCACGATGCCGGAAGACCCGATCCGGGCGTCCTACGACCTGACATCCCGCCTGCCGCTCCACACGTGGGAACGGCAGCGCCTGCTGGAATGCCGGACGGCAGTCGAGCGGCTCAGCGAGCTGTCATACCTGGCGGAGCGCGAGCTGGCGCTGCTTCTGCACGCCGGCGCGGCGGGCCTGGCGCTCAATCACCCTGGCGGGATGTTCTCGCTGAACTGAGTGACGCCCGACCACAGGAGACCAGCGCCAGCGCGTCGACCGGCCTGACGGCCATCATCGCGCTGGGGAGATCACTCCCCTTCCAGCAGGTCGAGGGTCATACGCAAGGCGGTGTCGATATCGTGCTTGCCGGTGTCGATGGTGAGGTCCGCTGCCGCAAACGCGTCTCGCAGACGCTCGTGCTGCACCTCGTAGATCTCTGCCGACCATGTGGGCGATCGGCGTTCGCGAACCTTTTCCAGGTCGAGATCGAGCGCGATGACCACGTCCGGATCCCGCTTCTTCCAGAGGTCCCGGATGATGCTGTGCTCTTGAGCAACGACTCGCGCGTCGTATCCACGCTCTTTCAAGGCGTCGACGAGCGTGGTTTTGCCGGACGCACAGGGGCCGACGACGACGATGCTCACACCGCGCGCCGCGTGATGGCCTGAATCCTGTCGTTCCTCGTCCGGCATACCGCCTCCTTCGATCGACTACCTCACCGGGAACTGCGCATTGAGCCGTCGGATCGGGATCGACTTCTGCTCGAGCCGGATCGTCAGTACAGCGACCGCCATATCGTCCCCTGGCCGGTCCTGGTCCCGTTCGATCGCGTGCATCAGGATGTCTTCCGCGATGTCCTGAGCCGGCCGGTCTTCGGTAAGTGAGTTCGCCGCCAGCGTGTCGAAATCGACCGCCGGGAGCTGTTGTCGGCGGCCCGAATGGGGGATCCCGTCGGTGAACATCGCAATGGTGACGCCGGGCTCGGCAGGAAACTGGATGACCTCCGGCCGCGTCCACTGGTAGCGCCCGATCGGACCCGAGCTGACCGGGATGACGCGCGTCTCACCATCGCGCCGGACCAGCAGCGGCGCCTCGGCGTTCCGCGTCACGACCACCGTCCTGGTCTTCATATCCACCGACAGAAGATCGAACGTGGCCGACACCTGCCCGTGCCGGAACGCGAACAGGTGGTCGTGAGTGGCGCGGGCGACCGCGCCATCGCGAACGCCATCCTTGATCAGGCCGACGGCCTTTGCCGAGAGCAGAAGACTCAGGGTCTTCGCGGCCTTGCCGGAGCCCTGCCCGTCGATCATCACCAGCGAGAATCCACCGTTTGGCCGCTCGACCAGCTCGACGGTGTCACCGCTCTCCCGACTGGCATATTTCTCCGTCTTCGCAAATCCAAGATCCACGCTCAACGTTTCTTCTGCTCGCACTCCCGCCCTCCCGGCGTCAGGTCCCTGTTATCTGTCAGCCTATTGTCGCTGATCGGGTAGTATTCCGGGCAGATCGAGACGCCGTGTTTGCCGCAAAGGGACTAAGAGCCGTCGTGACCAGCCTCGTAACCTTCGACTTCCACAACACCATAGCCTCCTGCGACGCGTGGTTCGATCTCGAGATCAGGGACTTGCCCGTTCGCACTCTCGAGATCCTCGACCCGTCCACGCTTGACGTGCACAGCCCGGACGGCATCACGGCCAGCTACCGCTCGCTTCGCAAGCAGGTCATGGCAAGCGGGCGTGAAGTCGATGCGGTCGAGGGCGTGCGACGCGTGACCGACGCGCTTGGTGTGAGGCTCGCCGTCGAGGACATCGCCAGCGCGATTGAATCCCTGATGCATGAGGCCGCCGCCGAAGCCACGCCGATCCCGGGTGCTGTCGAGTCGATCCGCGCGATCGCCGGGAACGGAACCCGCGTCGGTGTCATCTCCAGCGCCGTCTACCACCCGTTTCTCGAATGGACGCTCGAACGATTCGGGGTCGGCCAGGAGCTCGCGTTCATCATGACGTCGGCGAGCACCGGTATCTACAAGTCAAACCCGGACATCTACCGGGTCGCGATGGAGAACGCCGGAGCACGTCCAGACCGCAGCATTCACGTCGGAGACTCGGAGAAATGGGATGTCTGGGCGGCGAAGGAGGCCGGGATGCGCGCCGTCTGGTTCGCGAACGGAAAGTCGGACCCGATCGTCGATCGTGAGATGGAGACGGAGCCCGACCACACGGTCCACTACATGGGCGACGTCGCCCCGTGGGTCCTGGGCGCGCTGGAGCGACGGCCATGAGCGATGTGACGCCCACCCTCCGCATCAATATCTTCACGCTGTTCCCAAACATGTTCGATGGCGTTTTCGGCGAAAGCATCATCAAGCGTGCCCGGGCGAAGGGGCTGATCGACGTCCAGGTTCATGACATCCGCGACTGGACCTACGATCGGCATCGCACCGCCGACGACACGCCCTACGGCGGCGGCGCCGGAATGGTCATGAAAGCTCCGCCGATCGTGGAAGCGGTAGAAGCCGTCCTCGGCGACGATCTTGAGGACACCCATATCGCGATCATGTCGGCGGGCGGACGCCAGTTCACGCAAGGCATCGCGCAGGAGCTGTCGCAGAAGCGGCGGATCGCGCTCATTTGCGGGCACTACGAAGGCATCGACGAGCGCGTCTCCAAGATATTCGGGGCGGACGAGCTGTCGATCGGCGACTATGTCCTGACGGGCGGCGAGCTGCCCGCGATGGTCATCTCCGATGCGATCATCCGGCTCGTTCCAGGGGTCATTACCGAGGCCAGCATCCTGGACGAATCGCATTCCGACCCCTCGTTCGCGGGAGTCGAATACCCCCACTACACCCGGCCCGCGGAGTTCCGCGGCCTCGAGGTGCCCGAGATCCTGTTGAGCGGCAACCACGCGAAGATCGATGCGTGGCGGCGCGAGCAGGCGATTCGTCGCACAGCGCGATGGCGACCAGACCTGCTCGAGCGGCAGGGCGAAGAGGAATCCTGATCGTCCCGGCGTCGAAGGGTCCTACTCCGCACCCTTCGTGAAGGTGCCGGCCTGCAGGTGCTGCAGGACACGAAGGCTTTGCAAGTCGCGCTCGGCGATGTGGCGGACATAGTGCGCGGTGACGCCCTGGATCTCCATCCGCTCGGATTCCGTCGGGGATACCCGGGCTGCGGCGCTGAGGCCGTCACGCACCAGCAGTCGCAAGTACTTCTGCGCATTGACCGACAGCGCGATCGCGCCGGGATCTTCACCTCGACACGCCGGGCAGAGGAGTCCACCCATCGCCGGGGAGAACCAGTTCACCTCCTGCTGGATTGGCCGCTGGCAATTGACGCACTCGAACAACTCCGGCCGGTACCCGAGGTGCGCCAACAGCGCCAGCTCGAAATGGCGAGTGAGCATCCAGATATCCACGCCCTCCTCCATGAGGACAAGCGTGCTCACCAGTAGGTCATAGATCTCCGGATGTTCCTCGCGAGGCTGCGTGAATGACCGGACCAACTCCGCGTAATACGACGCATGGCCGAACGCGTCGAGGTCGCCGCGCAGCCGGTTGAACCTCCGGATCGGCAGCGCAGAGCGCACCACGTCGAGATCGCGGCCGCGCGACAGCTCCAGGTTCACGTTCGCGAAGAGGTCCAGCTGCGGCCCAAGCCGGCTCTGGGTCTTGCGGGCGCCCTTGGCGATGAGATCCAGCCGGCCGAAGTTGGGCGTAAATACAACAAGGATGCGGTCGGCCTCGCCATAGTCGAGACGGCCGAGGACGACACCCTCGGACCGGAACAGCTTTTCCCTGAATGACGTCGACATGGCGATTCCCTGCCCGATCACGGGCGCATCAGGGCGTCCGGTCCGGACCCGGCACCCTGTCCGCTATTCGATAACAATACTGCACGATATCTGGCACACTTGGGGCAGTGTTGGGGCGGCTCGTAGCCGGGCATCCCGAGCATCCTGCGCGCTTCGCGCCCGCTCCCCGAAAAGTCATCCCGGCAGGTGGAACAGGGTCTTCATGGTTACCGACGTCTCGATTCTCGCGGCCTTCATTGCGGGTGTTTTCTCAATCTCATCCCCGTGCGTCCTGCCGCTGATCCCGATCTATCTCACGCACATCGCCGGCGTCTCGGTCGGTGAGCGAGAGAGCGCCCAGCGCAGTATCGTGCTGCGGAACGCCGGCGCATATGTGGCCGGCTTCTCCATCGTCTTCATCCTGCTCGGTGTCGCGACCGGGGCCGTGGGCACCTTCGCCACGTCCCTCGACTTTTTCGCGCAGAACAAGTTATGGATCGTCCGGATCGGCGGCCTCCTGCTCGTTGTCCTCGGTCTCCATCAGCTCGGCATCTTCCGCATCCCGTTCCTCTACCGCGATGCGCACATGCAGGTCGACGGCGGCAAGCCGGGAACGATCGGGTCGTCATTCATCATTGGCCTGACCTTCGGCGCGGGATGGAGCCCCTGCATGGGACCGATCCTCGGGGCGATCCTGACGATGGCGGCGGGACAGGGTAGCATCGAACGCGCGACCCTCCTGCTCACCGTCTATTCACTCGGTCTCGCGGTGCCGTTCATGGGCGCGGCGCTCGCGTTCAGCTCGTTGCCGAATATCCTGCGGCGCGTCAACAAGCACCTCCATCTCGTGACCTCGGTCAGCGGCGCCGTCATGATCGGCGTTGGCGTTATCATGGTGCTTGGCATTTACGAGAATCTCTTCACGGAGATCATCCGGAACGCCCCGTGGCAGCCGTTCGAGCCCGAGCTGTAGCGCCATTCACTCTGCCTGCCAGTACTTCGACATTCTTCTCGCATCCTGATCGGGAGCTTCATGGCTGACGTCTCCGTCAAGACAAATCCGAAACAGTCGCGCTCGATGCTCGAAGTCGCCGTCGACAAGATCTGGCGATTTTTCACGTCGGTCCGCAACGCCGTCTACGAGATCGCGTTCCTCACGCTCCTCGTCCTGATCGGGACGCTGCGTGGCAGCTCCGTTCCGCAGTGGATCGCGGACACAATTCCCGCGTTGCAGCCGCTCGTCGACCGCTGGTACGCGTGGGACGTCTGGCGCTCCTCGCTCTTCGCCATCACGCTCGCGATCATCGCGGTCGCCATCGTCATCTGCACGCTGAACCGCCTCCCGGGCATCTGGACGACGATCACGAACCCGAAGGTCTCGACCAGCCGCGGATTCCTGCGCGGCGCCGAGACCAACGCGGTCTATACGCTCACCGGGACGCACGAGGACATTCTCGGATCCATCGAGCGGGTGCTGAAGGGCAAGCGCTACCGGGTCCTGACTGAAAGAGTTGGCGACGAGACGCACTTCTACGCCGACAAGAACCGGTTTTCCAACCTCGGGACCTTCCCCTTCCACATCGGCCTGATCCTGATCCTCGTCGGCGGCATCGTCGCGTCGGTCTACGGGTTCCGTGATAACGAGTTCATCATCCCGGAGGGTAGCCGCCGCAACGTCGGTCACGGCACCGGCCTTTCGGTCGAGCTGAACCGGTTCCGCGACAATTGGTCCGCGGTGGGCGTGCCGATCGACTACGTCAGCGATATCACCGTCTACGAGGACGGCCGCCCGGTGAAGTCCGGCAGCGTCCGCGTGAACGGGCCGTTGAGCTACGGCAACGCCACGTTCTACCAGTCCAGCTTCGGCATTGCCGCCCACCTCACCATCGTCGATTCCTCCGGCAATATGGTCTTCAGCGATGCGGTCGACCTCGGCCTCTTCACCAAACGCGACAATCCGGACCAGCCAGCCGGTGTCGCCCGGCTGCCACAGGAAAACGCGCAGCTGGTCGTGATCGGGCCGGACTCCGACCCGTTCAACGCTCCCGAGCTGGACACGATGCAGCTTCAGAGCGGCCAGCTCTGGGTGTCGTTGGAATCGCTTGGCGAATCGACGGACGTCACCGGCAGCGGCGGCGAGGGTGTGGTGCTAACCCAGGGCCAGCCAACCCGCGTCGGCGACTACACCGTTACCTTCGAGCGTGAGGGCCGGTTCAGCGTGCTGCAGGTCGGCTACAACCCCGGCATCCCGATCTTCATCATCTCGGTTTTCTGGGTGCTCGGCGGCCTCATCATCACCTTCTACTTCCCGCACCGGCGCGTGCGCGGCATTATCTCGGACGGTCCCGACGGTACGACGGCGAGCATTGCGCCGCTGGCGAAGCGGGACTGGAGTGGGAAACGGGAATTCTTCACCCTTGTCGAGAAATGGAACGAAACGCTGGGCACGAAACCGGCGATACGCTTGCCAGCCAACGCGACGGATTACGACTACCTCCGAGCTCACGAAAACGACGCGGGCATTTGACGGAGTAGAATGTCTCGAACGGCGCCTTGCGCCGCGGTCCCTACCTAAGTCAGGAGCGACTTCTCGATGGATGGACTCGTCCGCTTTTCCTTTTACGCATTTGCCGCCAGCTCGATGGCCATCATTGCTGCGGCGATTGCCTACGTTGTCTTCGGCGTAGGCCGCGTGCGCGTCTTGCGCCAGACACTGGCCACATCCACCGGGCACACGGTCACGAGCAGCCAGCTCCACCAGGAAGCCGGGCCGATCGGCTTCGCGCGCTGGGGGCTCATGCTCACCTGGTTCGGCATGTTCTTCGCGGGCGTCGCCATCGTGACCCGCTGGATCGCCGCCGGCCATTTCCCGATCTCGAACATGTACGAGTACTCGCTCGTCTTCCTGTTCTCGATCACCCTGATGTACATCGTCTTCGAGCGCGCCTATGGTGTGCGCCAGCTCGGCGCGATCGTCATGCCGATCGCCGCCGGAATGACGCTCTACATCTGGTCACTCGACCCGAACATGCGCGAGGTCAATCCGCTGATCCCGGCGCTCCAGGCCGGCTGGATCATGCCGTTCCACGTTGGCAGCTTCAACCTCGCCTACGCAACCTTTGCGGTGGCATTCGCGGCGGCCATCCTCTTCCTGGTCGCCGAGCGCACGAACGCGAAGTGGCTCCCGAGCGCGGAGATGCTCGACGACGTCGCCTTCCGTGCCGTCAGCGTCGGATTCCCACTGTTCACGCTGGGCCTGATCCTCGGTTCGGTGTGGGCGCATGACGCCTGGGGCGTCTATTGGCAGTGGGACCCGAAGGAGACCGCCGCCCTCTTTACGTGGCTGGTCTACGGTGTCTACCTGCACACCCGGACCCTCCGCGGCTGGCGCGGACGGCGAAGCGCCTACGTCCTGCTCTTCGGGTTCGCGGCGACGGCGTTCACCTACTACGGCAACTACTTCTTCGGCGGCCTCCACGCCTATGGCGGCGTCTAGAGGTTTCCTGACAGCCGTACCGCCGGACCTTGTGTCCGGCGCTCGGCGTACACGCACCGCATTCCGCCCGCAGCTGCGATGGCCAACGGTACGGACCACCACGCATCAAGGACCATATGTCAGACACAACCCCGGCCAGCACCATCGACAACGCACCATCCAGCGAGCCGAACCGTCCCCAGCGCGTGATGCACATCGTGCTGGCGGCGGCGGTCGCGCTGGCGATCATCGGGACGGCGTGGTTTGTCGGCGAGCGTCAGGGCTGGTCGAACATCGGCACGGGCGGTAGCAATGCCCAGCTCCTGCCAAAGGTCGGAGAGGAAGCACCCGAGCTCATCATGCTCCGCGAAGACGGCACCCCGGTCCTGCTCTCGCACCTGCGAGGCCAGCCGGTCTGGATCAACTTCTGGGGATCGTGGTGCGCTCCCTGCCGCGCCGAGATGCCCGAGCTCCAGCAGGCATACGAAACGCTCGCCCCGCAGGGCCTGAACGTGCTCTCGATCTCGATGCGCGAGGACCCGAGGGTTGCCATCGATTACCGGAACACCGTCGGCGCCACCTTCCCGGTCTACACCATGGATCCGGGCTGGGTCGCCGCCATCATCGGCACGTCGGACCCGGACGATATTTCGCGTTTGCAACGGCTGATGACCGAAGAGTGGCAAGTGAACAACTTCCCCACGCACGTCTTCATCGACGCTGACGGGATCGTGCAAAGCGTCATCCTTTCACAGATGACCTACGACGAGGCGGTCTCGTATGGTGAGGCCGTGATGAACACGAGTGCCACCGTCCGGGAGGAAAACGAGAACTAGCACGTCCTTGACCGAGAAAATCAGGTTGAGAACCCCGGAATGTCCTCGAGACGTACCGGGGTTCTTCGGTAGTACACCGGGTACGCGAAAAATACCTGAATCTGGCTATTCTGGAATCGACATGTCAGGGCCACAACCGAAGAACTGGACGACTGGGAGATCCGCCTGCCACAGATCTACGTCACTGGCGGTCCACTGACGTTGGCGTGCCGCATCTCCCGCCTGGAGACAACGATTCTCGCGTTCGTCAGGCTCGAATCTGCAAGGCCGCGGGGAACGAGAGCATCGTCGGCCCGTCCCCCTGCCCTCTGGCACAACGCTGTGCGCATCAGATCCAGCGTTCCACCCGCGCGAGGAATTAACCGAACGGGCACCTCCCGATTCGGCTGATTCCTCGTCCCACCGGAGAAGAGACCATGATCAATTCAGATATCTCCCGCCGGACCCTGGTGAAACGAGGAGCGATAGCGAGCGCCGGACTTGGCGCGTTGCGGCTGGCCGCGCCGGTCTACGCGGTCCAGACCCCGGTCGGGGCCGACGTCATCCCCTGGCTCGACCAACCGGAGCCGAATCCGGTACCCGACGTCATCGTCCGCCAATTGGAATGGGAACAGCTGGACCAATGGACCACTCCAACTGACCAGTTTTTCGTGATCAAGCATTTCAACGAGCCACAGCTTGCCGAGGCCGACTGGAGCCTGGCTCTATCCGGTCTGGTCAACACCCCGATGACCCTCTCCCTGGCCGACATCAAGGCCCGGCCCCGCGAGGAAGTGACGTTCACGATCGAATGCTCCGGCAACACCGGGCTCCCCTTCTTCCATGGCGGCGTAGGTAACGCCACATGGGCCGGGACGCCACTCGCGCCCCTGCTGGAAGAAGCAGGCATCATGGAGGAAGGCATCGAAGTCGTCTTTTGGGGCGCCGACGCGGGCGAGCAGACCTGGGGACACGCCACCATCACCGAGCACTTCGCGCGCAGCATGTCGCTCGAAGACGCGATGAATCCCGCCAACCTGCTCGCGTACGAAATGAATGGAGAGGAGCTCCCGAACCTGAACGGATATCCGCTACGCCTGATCGCGCCCGGCTGGTACGGGGTCGCGAATGTGAAGTGGCTCACCCGCATCGAAGTACGCGACAGCCGCTACCAGGGTCATTTCATGGCTCGTGACTACGTCACTATGCGCGAGGAACAGATAGACGACGAAGCCGTCTGGACGCGTATGCTGGTGGCGCACGATCGGCTGAAGTCCGCACCGGCAAAGGTCGTGCGTGAAGGCAACGGCTACAGCGTGATGGGTGCTGCATGGGGGGCGCCGATCGCGAAAGTCGAGATAAGCATCGATGGCGGCGAGTGGGAGGAGACCACGCTGAGCGAGGGCGAAGGCGAGGAGCACGCATGGGTGTTCTGGACCTACGACTGGGCATCAGCTGCGCCGGGCGAGCACACGGTGTCCTCCCGCGCGACAGACATCGACGGCAACGTCCAACCCGCGCCCGACGAAGGGCACCTCGCGGGCAAAACGACGTACTGGGAAAGCAACGGCCAGATCACCCGGCGCGTCGAGCTCATGTAACTGCGACCGGAAGACCTTAAGAGCGGGTGGCTCCGCTTCCGCCGGGGCCGCCCGCCACGCTTTCCGCCACCTCTGCGGCGACCGTCGCGACCGGTTCCGCGTCGTCCAGTGGCCGGATCTCGCCCAGCCGGCGAATCTCCGGCCAGATCAGGGCCGCGATCGGTACAACAGCAAGTGTCCCGAATCCCCCGAGAACCACGGCGGCAGTCGCGCCGATCGCTGCCGCGAGCACGCCGGAGAAGAAGTCGCCGAACTCGTTCGACATCCCGATGAAGACGTAGTTGACCGCTCCTACGCGACCGCGCATGTGATCCGGCGTATACGTCAGCGTCATCGTGTGCCGGATCACCATGCTGATGGCGTCGAATGCCCCGACAAGGGCCAGCGCGACCAGTGAGAGCGCCATCGAGCGCGAGAACCCGAACAGCACCGTTGCCGCGCCGAAACCAACGACCGTGAGCAGGAAGGTCGGGCCGGCCTTCTTGAAGGGCCCCTTGTGTGCCACGGCGAGCGAGGTCAGTACCGCGCCGATAGCCGGAGCGGCACGCAGGAACCCAAGCCCCGTGGAGCCCACCTGGAGCACGTCCTCCGCGAAGATCGGGAGCAACGCCATCGCGCCGCCGAACAGGACCCCGACCATGTCGAGCATCGTGCCTGCGAAGAGGACCTTCGTCCGGTAGAGAAAACGCAACCCGGTCAAGAGCGAATCGACCGAGAGCTTCTCGCGGCTTCGCTCGATCGGGCGCGGATTGAGTACGGTCAGGCCGAACGTGGCGATCGCGAGCATCACCGCCGAAGCGGTATAGACCGGCCCGGGCGCGCCTGCTACGGCGACACCGATACCGCCGAGTGCCGGGCCGAGCACGGACGCCGTCTGGCTGGCGCTGCTGCTCCAGGCCGCCGCGCCGCTGAAGTGTGACGACGGGATGATCGCCGCCAACAGGGCTCCCTGTGTCGGACTCCGGAATGCCCGTGCGATGCCGGTGAAGAACAGGAAGATATAGATCAGCCAGTACGGTGCATCGGTAAAGGACGCGAAGGCCAATCCGGCCGCGGCGAGGCTGACAAGGGCGGTCGCGAGCACAGCGACGCGCTGCTGGTCGGCCCGGTCCACGTACTGTCCCGCCGGCAACGACACGAGGACGTTCGGCACGATCTGGACGAGACCGACCATACCGAGCGCCAGCGCCGACCCGGTGCGGTCATAAAGCTCCCAACCGACCGTGACACTGATCATCGCTTGCGCGAGCGAGGAGAGGAAGTTGGACGATACCAGGAAGCGGAAGTCGCGAAAACGAAGGACGGCGTAGGCGTCATGGCCGCCGTCTGTGTGGGGTGGATCCTGGCTCACGTTCTTTCCCTGGTGGTTCGGTCCCGATGCGACGGCAGATCTTCGTTGCCGTCCGGGCATTATGACGGGTTCACGCCCATTCGAAAAGAGTGAAGGTCAGGTCGGAAAGAGAAAGGGGGCAGGCCGACTGGCCTGCCCCCCACTATCTGTTCGCCTCGATCGGCTACCACTTCAGCTTCGGCAACACGTGCTTGCCGTACGCCTCGATGAACTTTTCCTGGTTCCGGTTCACGTTGTGAACATGGATCTCCTGGAAGCCGAGGTCGATGAAGTGCTGGATGTACGCGACATGCTCGTCGAGATCGGCGCTCATCAGCACGCGGTTCTTGAAGTTGTCCGGGCGGACGAGCTTCGCCATCGCCTCGAAGTCCTCCGGGTTCCGGATATCCGCCTTCGGGAAGTTCATGCCCCCGTTCGGCCAGTCGCGCACCGCAGAGTCGATCGCTTCCTGGTCCGTCTCGGCGTAGCTCACCTTCACCTGGAGCATCCGCGCCATGTTCGCGGGGTCCTTGCCGGCATCCCGCGCGCCCTTCTCGAACCGATCCATAAGCATCTTCAGCTTTTCGTCGGCGGCACCGACGGTGATGATACCGTCCACCAGCTTCCCGGTCCGACCGGCCATGATCGGGCCCGAGGTGGCGACGTAGATCGGCGGCGGTGCGTCCGGCAGTGTGTAGATGCGGGCGCTCTCGACGGTGAAGTGCTTGCCGCGATGCTTGACCACCTTGCCGGTGAAGAGCTTCTGGATAATGTCGATCGCCTCGACCAGTCGCTCGAGCCGCGTCGGCGCCTCCGGCCAATAGTCGCCAACGATATGCTCGTTCAGTGCCTCGCCGGCTCCGAGACCGAGCGCGAAGCGGCCCGGATACATCGCCTCCAGGGTGGCAGCGGCCTGCGCCAGCACGGCCGGATGATAGCGCCATCCCGGCGGTGTCACGCCGGTCAGGAAGCGCAGGTTCGTCGCCTGCCCGAGCGCGCCGAGCCACGACCACACGAAGGCCGAGTGGCCCTGGGACGGAACCCACGGGTGGAAGTGGTCGCTCGCCGTCACTACCTCGAAGCCGTTCTGTTCCGCGAGCTTGCACCACTCCAGCATGTCGTTCGGATGGAACTGCTCGAACGACGCAGCGTAACCCAACTGGCCCATAGCGTTTCTCTACTCCTTGTTCGTCGACGTGTACGACTGATCCCTTACGGGAAGAGGTTTCGCTCGTGCGGCATCACGAGATCCCGGCCGGTGCCGGTCTCCTGGCCGCCTTGCCACTCATATCCTCGCACGATTGCGGCCGGGCGGCGGTGAATCTTGTGCATCACCAGCTCGGCCGCGCCGGCAAGCTCGTCCGCGATCGCCAGGACCGTTGCGCGCAGCTCATACCCGACTGGATCGTGCTGGCCCCGATAGTCGACGAGCGGGTTGATGCCCGCGACGCCAACCGCGATATTCACGATGCCATGTCGCCATGCCCGCCCGAACGAGTCGGTAACGATCACGCCGATCGGCCGTTCGTCGTCTCCGGCGTCCGGGAAGTACCGGCGCGTGAGCGCGCCGCGAATCCGCTCGGCAGAGGCGTCGGGATCCTTTGGCAACAGGACGACCGTGCCGGAGCTCGCATTGGAAGCATCGACGCCGGCGTTCGCGCAGATGAAGCCATGCCGCGTTTCGGCGATGATCAGCCCCCGATGCATACGAACGATGCGGGTCGCCTCCGAGAGGACGACCTCAACCTGGCGCGGATCCTTCCCCCACGCTTCCGCCCACTTCCGGGCGAACGGTGAGGGATCGACGCTCTCGAGGTCGACGATCCGGCCTTCCGCCTTGCTGACGATCTTGTGCGTGACGACGATGACGTCTCCGCGCTGGAGATCACCGGCAGAAGACTGGATGGCGTCGATCAGCATGCTGTCGATGTCATCGCCGGGATTGACTTCGGGCAACCCGCTGATCGGCAAGATATGGACGGCCGCCTCCATGGCGGCCCGTTCGGTATCGTTCATTGATCCCCGTCATTCTTGAGAGCGCCGGCCATTGCCCCGCTCTCCTCGAAACCGGGAGGACGCTTACTCCCCCCGCCTCATTGGCTCCATTGTCCGACGAAAATCCGGATCACGCGAGGTGACCCGCCGCCAGCAACGATTCATGAATATCCTCGAGCAGCAGTCGTTGCCGGCTCGAGGCGAGATCCGCCCAATCATTAGGCGAATCCAGGTCGTGCGCGACCCGTGGCAGCGATACGACCGTAGGGACCGCCCCGAGCCGGGATACCTCGTGGCGATGGTGCGCCAGGCTCCCCTTGCCCATCAGGAACCGGAAGGTGGATGCTACCGGCGAGCGCAGATCGATCCGGATCGCGTTTGTTCCGCCATCGCCCCGGTCTGTCGCGAAGACAAACGCTCCTTCGGCCCCGACCAATGCGCGAATGTCGTCGGCGTTGATCAGAGGAAGGTCCCCCGGCAGGACGAGCAACACGTCGAACCCGTTCGCCACCGCCCATTCGCGGGCGAACTCGAGACCACCGTTGAGGCCGACGACGTGCGATCCTTGATCGAGCACCGTGAGGTTCGCGTGCTCGGGAATGTGGCTACGCACCGCCGGCTCGTCCCGCGTCACGATCACCGTCTGTTCGATAACGCCGGACGCGTCGATCTCCTCGATCAACCGGCGCAGCATCGCCCAGACGAGCGCCAGTCGCTCGTCTTCCGTGAACAACGGCGCGAGACGGGTTTTGGCGGAGGATGATCCGCGAACCGGGATGACGGTGACAACCCTGCTCATGCGAGCGCCGCCATGACCTCGGATGCGAGACGAACACGATCGTCCCGATCCCCCATGATGGTCTGCAGCACGATCACGCGCTTACCTTGTGCCTCGATCTCCGGCGCGAGCGCGGCGTCGACCTGGTCGATGATCATGACGTCGACGAGATCGCCGTAATACGCAGCGACGCCAGCCGCCGACACATCGAGCCCGCGCTGCTCCAGCATGCCGGCCGCCGGACCTTTCAGGGCCTTGCCGCCGACGATCGGGCTGATGCAGGCAACCGGGGACTTGGACGAGGCGATCGCGTCCCTGACCCCTGGCACGCCGAGGATCGGGGCAATGCTGACGATCGGGTTCGAGGGGCAGAACAGGATCAGGTCGGCATCGTGAACAGCGTCCAGCACACCGGGCGCGGGCGACGCCGCTTCGATCCCATCGAAGCGCACATCGAGCACGGCATCTTCGTGTCTCCGGCCAACGAAGTAATCCTGGAAACCGAGCCAGCCATCGTCAACGCGAATCTGGGTACGGACAGGATCGTCTGACATCGGAAGCAATCTCACCCCGATCCCCAAAGCAGCCGCCAGCCCCTTGGTGACTTCGGAAAGGGACTGCCCCTCCCGTAGCCGATGCGTCCGGAGGATGTGCGTTGAGATATCCCGGTCGCCAACGAGGAACCACGGATCCTCGCCATACGCGGCGATCCCGTCCAGCGTCGCCCGCGTGTCACCCGCAATCCCCCAGCCTGTCGCCGGATTCGCGATACCGGCGAGGGTGTACATCACCGTATCGACGTCGGGGCTGATATGCAGGCCCCACAGTTCGAAATCATCGGCGGTGTTCACGACGGCAATCAGCCGCTCGTCCGGCACCGCGCCTGCGAGCCCCTGGAGGAACTTGGCTCCGCCGACGCCACCGGCCAGCGCCACGATCTTCTGGTTCGAATCCTTCAACGCATCCATCCCGTATAACACGCGATCATATTCCGCAGCCACCGCATACCAGCGACCCGTGGCGGGCACGGGATCGCTGGTATTATCACGGTACACCACTTTACTTCCCGGAGGATACCTTGGCATACGTCCAACCCGAATCTGCAATCTCTCCGCTGGTGCTCGCGATCGACGTCGGCTCCTCATCTGTGCGCGCGCTGCTCTACGATGCCCAATGCCGTCAGGTGCAAGGGACGGAGCACCAACTGACCTACCGGCTCGAAACGACGCCCGACGGCGGCTCGATAGCCGATCCCGATATGCTGGCTGGTCTCGTCACGCGCTGTATCGACCACTCGCTCGCCCATGCCGGAGATCGTGGAAGTGACATCGCGGCGGTGGCGACGACGACCTTTTGGCACGGGATGTTGGGGCTGGACGGGGACATGACGCCCAACACGCCAGTCTTCATGTGGGCCGATACCCGTTCGGGCGAGGATGCCCGGCAGCTTGGGCGAGAGCACGCATCCTTCGACGCACATCGGCTCACGGGCTGCCGCTTCCACTCCAGCTACTGGCCCGCCAAGCTCCGCTGGCTGGCCCGTACTGACGCCGAAACCTTCGCGCGCACCGCGACATGGGTGTCCTTCGCCGACTACCTCGGATGGCTGCTGACGGGCGAGCTATCCACATCGGTCTCGATGGCGTCCGGCACGGGCCTGATGCACGCCACAACGATGGCGTGGAGCAGCGACGTCGCGGCCATCTCCGGCGTAAAACTCGACCACCTTCCCGGCATCGTTGATCGCGACGAGCCGCTGCCTCCCCTGCTCCCCGAGTGGCGTGAGCGCTGGCCGGCGCTCGCCGGGGCGCAATGGTTGCCCGCACTCGGCGATGGTGCGACAGCCAACGTCGGAGCGCACTGCGTCGGTCCGGACAGGATCGCGCTCACCATCGGCACGTCGGGAGCGATGCGGGCCATTGTCGACGCCGCGCCGGATCTCCCGCTCGCGACCGGGCTGTGGTGCTACAGGCTCGATCGATACAGCGCCGTCGTAGGAGGCGCGTTGAGTAACGGCGGCAACATCGTCTCGTGGCTGGCCGACCTGACCGGTGACCGCGATGTGGATGCCCTCGCCGCCGAGGCGGAGACCGTCGATCCGGATGGGCACGGTCTCACCATTCTGCCCCTGCTGGCGGGAGAGCGCTCCCCAACGTGGGACGACCGGCTCGGCGGCGCCATAACGGGCCTTCGGCTCGACACCAGCGCCGGCGAGATCTTCCGCGCCCTGCTCGAAGCCACGGCCTACCGCTTTTCCATGATCTACGACGGCCTGCGCGACATCGTTGCACCCTCGCACGACATCTATGCCAGCGGCGGGGCCGCGCTCAGGTCTCCACTGTGGCTGCAAATGATCGCGGATACACTGGACCACAACCTGTTCGCGCTCGACGCGGACGCCGAAGCGTCCGCGCGCGGCGCGGCGATCTGCGCCCTTCAAGCGATCGGCGCGATCGACGATATCCGGCTCGATCCGGGAAGCGAGATGGTGACGTACGCGCCGTCCCCTCAGCGCCATACCATCTACGCGCAAGCGCGCCAACGGCAGGAACGCCTGGAGACAGCCCTGAGGGGACTCGCCGACGCGGCCGAGTCCCAATGAGGAGACACATGCACGACGACACGATGGCAACTCAGATCGACCTGCTCTGGGTCCTTGCCCACCCCGACGACGAATCGTTCGGGAACGCCGGAACGATGCTGCTCGCCCACGACGAGAGGCTCACAACTGGCCTTATATGCGCGACCCGGGGCGAGGTCGGCGAGATACGCGATCCTCGCCTCGCGACAAGGGACACGCTGCCCGCCGTCCGCGAGCAGGAGCTGCGACGCGCGATGCGCATGGCTCGCCTGACCGAGCTCCGGCTCCTCGGATACCGCGACTCCGGCATGGCCGGCACGGAGGAGAACGAGCATCCCCGCGCATTGATCAATATCCCGGCGATCGAGGCTGTCGCCCACGTCGCCGGCCAAATCCGGGAGTTGCGACCGCGCGTCGTCATTACCTTCGGGCCGGACGGCGTCTACGGGCATCCCGACCACATCGCGATCGGCGCGATTACCGACCAGGCGGTGATCGAGGCCGCCAGCGATGACCAGCCGGGCCTTGGCGCCCCGTGGAGGATCGAGGCGCTGTACCACGTCGCCTCGTCACGCGAGCGCATTATGGAATCCGCCAGGAACCCCGAGAGCCCGTTCTTCTCCATGCCCGAGGAGCAGCTGGCGCTGATGGGAACGCCCGAGGAGATGATCACACACCGGGTCAATGTCTCGTCGAAGGCGGATCTCAAGCATCGGATCCTGATGCAACACCTGACGCAGATCAGTATGGATAACCCGGTCGCGGATCCGCAGACCGAGCTGGCGAAGCGATTTCTCTCCGTCGAGACCTATTCGCGGCAGTCACTCCCGTGGGAGGGCAACGACGCGGATCCACTCACGCGGCTACGTGAAGCCTACGACGTCGCAAGCCGAACAACCGGGTAGACGGATTCGCGCGGGCGATCAGATGGTTTCGACGGGCTCCGTATCTTCTGCAAGGACCCGGGTGAAGAACGGAGTGATGTACCACTGCTTCCCGTCGTCCTCGACGAGGCCAATGACCGCGAATGTCTCCCCGGCACCGATATCCGGGCCGATCTTCGGGCCGTCCCGGTCGATATCCTGGCATCGTGGCGTCGCCCGGATCGCACGAACCGTTCGGGGCTTGACAATGATCCCGTCGATGCCCCAGGCCGACATGGCTTGCGCAAGCTCGGTCAGGCCCGGCACAGGGATCGGCTGCTCATAGGTGTCCGACGGGACGATCGTCCCGCCAACCATGCCCATGCGGGACAGCTCGTCGGCCCTGTAGTGCTCGTATCGCTCGCAATAGATCTCCCAGCCCAGCCGGCCGTTGAACTTCCGGTACCGGAGCTTGTTCGGGCAATCGTGTCGCAACCTTGGCGGGTTCATGTAGTTGAAATCCCAATGCTGCTTGGGCCCGACGGCATTCATCCGTGCCGCGGTGCGTCCCATGATTTCGGCAGCGTTCTCGATGCACTGCAGCGCCCGGGAGTCGGACGCCCAGAGGTCGTTGTTCTCGACCATCTCGCAGGCAATGCCGAGCAGGTTGCCCGGCCCGCCACCATCGGCAGCGTGCCACCCATGCTCGTTGATCGGCAGGCACACCCACGTCTCCCGGTCATCCGTGATGTAGTGGTAGCTCTGCTGGTTGCCGCTCGCCCGCTGGTCGACGAGCCAGCTCGCCTCCCCTGCCGCCATGCTGCGCGGGTTCCCGGTGCCGTGCTGGATCATGATGCGTTGACCGGCCGGAGGAAGCCCCGGTCGCTGGTACGTGTTCGACTGGGCGATCAGCTTCACCCTGACGGGATGCTGGGTGGTCAGCGGTCCACCGGAGAGCCCCGGGATCTCGGTCGTGTAGGACATGCCGTGCTCCTCCTCCGGCTCATCTGGCCGAACGGAATCACCGAATCCATAGCGGTCGTACCGCGACTTGAGCTTGCGCGCATAGTCCGGGTCCGTCGCCCATCGCCCGTTGCCCAGGTCATCGATCGTGCGAACGCAGCCGAAATATCCCGCGTCAATCGCCGCCTGCCAACGGGCGTCCGTCGCGATCCAGTCCGCCGGAACGTCCTGCTTCCCGAGATAGCACGCCATGTGCGTCACGTGCGCCCGGGCAGCCTTCTCCGGGCTGAACTGGAGGCCCCAATTCGACCCATCGTCGAAGGCCGCGAGGCCTGCCGGGTTGCCATCGCGCACCCAGTACGCGGATGTGCCGCATCCGGTTTCGAGATCCCACTGAGCGACGAGCACATCCGCATTGATCCCCCGCTCCGCCGCGTCCCGATACAGCGCGGTGAGATAGTCCCGGGTGAAATCGAGGCGTTGCGCCCCGCGCATTTTGGCAACCGAGAAAACACGTTCGGGGGTCCCGCTCGCGTGACCCGCGACAGGTATCGCGGACATGGCAGATCCTCCAGTGGCGCATCCGCGCCGATACGGGATGGGGGTCCTACCCAGGACTCGATGACCCGTGTGTCCTGAAGACGCATCGCGACAGGCAAGGATGATCGAGCACCCGGGCGGTGCTATCCCGAATCCCGGATACCCGGAGACATCGCGCCGGGTACGCTACGACGACGATTCTCGTCACGTGTTTGATCCAGAAGACCCATCGGTCATTCCAGCATAGTGACAGCGCGACCATATGTCTACATGTTCATAAAAACGATTGAAGGAGGACATCGCGGCAATGGATCTTCCGGCCCTACCCGAAAGGCCGGTTTCCTGGACGAGGTACCGAATAAGAGGCATAAAAGGGGCTTATCATCTATAATAGGGGCCAGAAGTAATTGATTGGCCCGGTTAAGTTGAGAAGAGCACATCATGGCTACCCGAACCGCAGACCTCCAAATCCACGTTTGCCCGAAATACCACGCTGCGATCGAACTCGTCGGGCGCCGATGGACGGGTGCGATCCTGAGCGCGATGCTGATGGGCGCGACACGCTTCACCGACATCATCCACGCCGTTCCGGGCCTGAGTGACCGGCTGCTCTCCGAGCGCCTCAAGGAACTGGAGCAGGCCGAGATCGTCGAACGCATCGTTCACCCGGAGACACCGGTACGCATCGAGTACAAGCTGACCCAGAAGGGCCATGAGCTCAATACGGCCGTGACCGCCCTCTCCGACTGGGCGGCCCGCTGGTCCGAGTAAGCAATCGCTGAGCCCGACAAACACAGCGCACAGGAAAGGGACCGGCATTGTGCCGGTCCCTTTCTCGTTGCGTGATTCAGAGGTTACAGCTCGGTGACGATCGGCAGGATGAGCGGACGCGTCCGCGAGCGCCGGTACAGCACCTTGCCCACGGTCTCCTTGGTCCGCTGGATCTGGTAGCCAAGCTGCGTCGCGCCACCCTTTCGGCGGCCGAGCGTGCGCTTAAGCTCGTTCTCCGCCTCCTTCAGCGCGCCGTTGTTCAGGCTCTTCGCCAGGCCCTTCCCGATGAGGTAGGGCCCCGCGACCAGCTCGCCGCTCACGCGGTCCACGATCATCGTGACGACGACGAAGCCGTCGTCCGTCAGGTTCTCGCGGGTGCGGAGCACCGTCAGCGGATCGCCGCGGTCCCCGAGGCGGTCAACCAGGATATTGCCGGACGGCGCCCGGCCCTTCTGGTTCGCGCCCTGCTTGGTGAACTCGATCACGCCACCGATCTCCGGCAGCAGCACGTGGTCGCGCCGGATGCCGTTCTTGACGCACAGATCGCGATACAGCGCCATGTGCCGGTACTCACCGTGGATGGGCACGGTGTACTTCGGCTTGAGCAACTGGATCATCTTCGAGAGCTCGTCGCGCCCGGCGTGGCCGGAGACGTGCACGCCGCGATCCAGCGCGCTGTACACCACATCGACGCCGAGACGGAAGAGATTGTTGATCGTGTGCGAGACGGTATCGTCGTTCCCCGGGATCGGCGTGGCCGACACGATGATCTTGTCACCACGGCTCACCCGGATCTTCGGATGCTCGCCGGCGGCAATGCGCGCGAGGGCGGCGGCCGCCTCGCCCTGGCTCCCGGTGCTGACGATGATCCGCTTCTCCTTCGGCATGCGAAGAAGGTCGTCCAGCGGGACGAACAGCCCCTCCGGCGGATCCAGGTATCCCAGATCCATCGCCACCCGGGAGTTCTGCTCCATGGAGCGACCGGCGACGGCAACCTTGCGGCCGTGCTTCTCCGCCGCCTTCAGGGCCATGTAGATGCGGCTGACGTTCGAGGCGAAGGTGGCGATGACGACCTGACCCTTTGCGGTCTTGATCTCCTCGTCCAGCGTGTCCATCACGACCTTCTCGGACGGCGTGCTGCCCGCATTCTCCACGCGGACGGTGTCCGAGAAGAGCGCGAGGACGCCATCGTTGCCGATGCGCTTCAGACGCCGCTCGTCGGTCGGCTTGCCCATCACCGGGGTCGGGTCGAACTTGAAGTCGCCCGTGTCGACGATGGTTCCCACCGGCGTGTGCAACGCGATCGCGCAGGCGTCCGGGATCGAGTGGGTGACGTGGATGAACTCCGCCTCGATGCCACCCAGCTGCACCCGGGAGCCGCCCGTGACCTCGTGCAGCTCGACCTTGTCGTCGAGACGCGCCTCGAGGAGCTTCCGCTCGATGAAGCCGAGCGCCAACGGAGTCGCGTAGATCGGGACCTTCGCGTCATCCTTCATCTGGAGCTGCGGAATGATGTAGGGCAGCCCACCGATGTGGTCCTCGTGACCGTGCGTGATGAGGATGCCCCGGAAATTCCGCATCCGCTCCGTGACGAAGGTGATGTCCGGGATGATGAGGTCGATGCCGCGCTGTTCTTCCTCGGGGAACTTGCCGCCCGCGTCGAGAAGCACGATATCGTTGCCACACTCCACGGCGGTCATGTTCTTGCCGACCTCGCCGACGCCGCCCAGCGGGATCACCCGCAGCGTGTCGTTGCCGATCGGGCCGAGCACCGCGTGTGTCGTCGAGCGCCCGGTACCAGGACGTCGCTCCAGCGCTTCTTCCTCGCGCCGGGGACGCCGGACCCGCGGTCGACGGCTACCGCCGCCTCCCTGCTTTTGCGCGGACGGCTGCTGCTGTTGCTGCTCGCCCTTGCGCCGGGATCCCTGCTGGCCCTCGCCACGTCCACCACGCTGACCCTTGCCCTCGCCGGACTGACGCTGCTGGCCGGACTTCCGCTGGCCCGGCTGCTGTTGCTGCCCGGACTCGGCCGTGGCCTGCTCGGTCGCCTGCTGCTGCTGCGACTTGTTCGGCCGACGGCGGCGGCGATTGCGGCTACTACTGCTGGAGCCGCCTTCCTGCTTCGGCTGGGCCTGCTGTTGCGAGCCGGATTCCTGCCCTTGCTGCTGAGCCCGCTGTTGCTGCTGATCCTGTGGTTGTTGCTGTTGTCCCGAGGGGCGACGTCGCCGACGGCGCGATCGCTTCGGGCGATTCTCATCCCCGGTCTGGGGTTGGTTTTTCTGGTCGTTGTTATCCAAAAAGCTGTACTCCTGTAGGCAACCTACATCAACGTCTCCGCGTCGCGCCCTGCGCTCCGGAGCCGTTCTCGTTTCATTCGTTTTCAATGGGTGCGTCCATGCACCCGTTCCTGGACCGCCGGGCCGCAGCGCCAGGACTCATTGCCTGCTCTCACGGTCGCCCGGACGGTCTTCATTTCGCGCATCGTGGCCGGATTCGCTCCGGTCCGGACGTCGTCCGCATGCGCGCAACGTCAACAGTCGATCCGTGTGTCGCAAGGATCACGCCATATCGTCGGCGGTGCCTGTCTAGAACAGCGCCGCGATTGCGAGGTAGATCAAACCGATCACGATCAGGACGATCGTACCGGCAACGCAGCCAAGCGCAATCGACGTCCCCGTCCCGATCGTCGGGGCGTTGGCATCGGCGCCGCCAGGCTCTCCGACGGTCCCGGGCTCCAGCGTCGTATTCGTCGCCGCCTGCTCGTCGGGTGTCGGGAGGTTCGGCTCGGGCTGGTCACCCGGTGTCCGCGTGTTCTCGTCCTGGCTCACTGGCATCCTCGTGTCGGGTCGGTGCGGAAATGCCGCACTCGCCATCCATGCTCCGGCAAGGATAGCACTCGCAGCGATTTGCGACCCTGAATCCATCTGGTACACCGCTTGCATGGGATCTGGTGAGTATGGGAACCCGTCTCTCTCCAGGAGTTTCGCATGAGCGCCATCCCACGAGACCGGATGCCAGACAGCAGCATTGCACTCCTGCGCGACGGCTACCGTTTCATCCCCAAACGGGCTCGGCGTCATCGTTCCGACGTCTTCGCGACGCGCCTAATGTTTCGCCATGCAATCTGCGTCACCGGTCCGGAAGCGGCGGAGATGTTCTACCAGCCGGATCGCTTCCGCCGCGTCGGCGCGATGCCATCAACCACGTTCCGGTTACTGCAGGATGCCGGAAGCGTCCAGTCACTCGAGGGCGAAGACCACCGTCATCGCAAGGCCATGTTCATGGAGATGATGTCCCTGGACAATATCGACGCGCTCCTCCGGATCGCCGGTGATGCCTGGCGCGAATCGATCGAGAGTTGGTCCGGGCAGGGGCGTATCGTGTTCCTCGACGAGATGGAGCGACTGCTGACGGTCGTCGCGCTCCGATGGACAGGCCTCGAAGCCGATCCGGAAACTGTCGAGCGACGGACCCGGGAATTCTCGGCGATGCTGACGGGATCCGGCAGCGTTGGGACAGAAACCGCACGCGGCCTCCTGCTGCGCCAACGCACCGAGTTCTGGGCTCGCCGCGTCATCAGGAAGATTCGTTCCGGCAACATCGCGGTACCGGAGAACGCCCCGGCAGCCATCATCGCGCATCACTGCGACCTGGACAGCCAACTGCTCCCGGCAAAGATCGCCGGCGTCGAGCTTATCAACGTCCTCCGTCCGATCGTCGCCATCGCGCGTTACATCGTCTTCTCCGCGCATGCGTTGTCGGCGCACCCGGGAAGCCGTCGGTTCGCCGCGTCGGAATCCGACGCGGAAGTCGAGTGCTTCGCGCATGAGGTACGGCGTTTCTACCCGTTCTTTCCCTTCATCGGCGGCATCGCGACCTCCCCCATAGAATGGAACGGCAATACGATCGAGGAAGGCGACTGGGTCATCCTCGACATCTACGGCACCAATCATGACCAGCGGACATGGACGAACCCTGAGCGATTCGACCCAGCCCGTTTCCGGGACTGGGACCGAAGCGCCTATACCTTCATCCCCCAGGGCGGCGGGGAACTTTTTACCACGCACCGATGTGCCGGCGAATGGATCACGATTGCGCTCCTGAAACAGGCGGCCCGTATGCTGACAACGGCCATGACGTACGACCTTCCGAAGCAGGACCTTTCGATCAGCCTGAGGAAAATGCCAGCCCAGCCTGCGAGCGGCCCGATCATGGCAAATGTCCGCCCGGCCTGACGCGCTGTGGCACGAGGCCCACTCGCTTGACCTCAGTGGCGTCGCTGCCCGGAGCTACACCGTCGAGACGCCTGCCGATTGCGACAGCTCCGCGATGTCCTCCGCCGTAGTGGTCCATTGCTCGTCCGGATCGGGCGATGGAATCGACTCCAGCAACAACCGCGTGTAGATGTGCTGCGGATTGTTCAGGACGTTGTCGACCGCGCCTTCCTCGACCACATGGCCACGTTTCATCACCATGATGTCGCCGCCGAGATAGTGCGCCGCCGACAGGTCATGCGTGATAAACACCGTCGAGATCCCCAACCGCTCCCGGAAATCGAGCAGGATGTTCATGATCACGGCGCGGACCGCCACGTCGAGCATCGAGATCGCCTCGTCCGCGACGATGACCTTCGGCTTCAGCAAGTACGCCCGCGCCAGCATCAC
>Ga0182741_1000393_pt1 | contig 67047 bp, 60 predicted proteins | sample eDN5th37CBELigOP_FD_128874 | JGI IMG/M metagenome (GOLD analysis project Ga0182741, IMG submission 128874) | Enriched Organic Plus compost microbial communities from Emeryville, California, USA - eDNA 5th pass 37_C BE-Lig OP (version 2) (version 2) ...
CATCCACTGATCCTTCTGAAGCATGGTGGGCCTTCGCGCAAAAAGGCCTCACTTTACGGAAAAGTGGCTCAGATTTACTTTGCACTTCGTGGCTCATTTTTACTCTGCGCGCAACACTGCGCCTTCACTGGCTTTCTCCTGGATCCGGTCCCGCGCAATGGTGGTCAATCTTGCGCGGGAGAATGAGACGTGCCAAGGCGTGGCCGAAGAGTGGATATTGATTTGAATTCAGTAAATTAGAACGATATAGGTATTGCCATGCTCGTAAAATGGAATCGTTGAGTAGGGCCCTGAGGCCGGGTTTAGGGGAAAGATGTCGGCCTTGTTACGAGGCTAGGATTAATTCATTTGTAATGGCGCGTAACGAAGGTGCGAGTAAGCTGAGAGGACCGTCGAGGAGGAGCTAGCAGGCTGCTCATTAAACATAAAGGGAATTTGAGCGGTGTCTGAGTTCGTTGGTTCACAGCCAACGCGGAGCACCGATGCTCGCGGGCCTTCTCGAGCTCTCATCGCGAAACGGGGCGTGGACGGGTTGAGTCAGCAGCAGAAACCGGTAGGGATGACGATAGGCGAAGCGTTTGACGAGGCCCCTGGGCGTTGGGCGCAGGAATCTGGCGCGGGAGATGTGTCGTTGTCGGGGTGGGCTCGTTCATGGCCCAGCACGTTGGTCTTCTGCGCGCTCAATAGCGCAGCCGGTACCACAGCCGTCCGACCAGCTCGTGCACGGCCAGGCAGCTGGCGTAGAAGGTGTCGTCGTGCGGGAAATAGCCGGCGGGTCCGATCGGCGGGCCGACGTAGTCGGTGGGCGCCGCGATCACCTCGAACCCGGCCCGGCGAAAGGACTCCACCGCCCGCGCCATGTGGCCGGCCTGGGTGACCAGCAGGACACGGCGGATGCCGCGAGGCTGAAGCAGCGTCCAGGTGTGGGTCGCGTTCTCGAAAGTGTCGCGGCTGGTCGTCTCGGCGGCCAGCACCGGCACGCCGAAGTCGTTGCGCAGCGACTCGGCCATCAGCGTGGCGATGGCGGGGCTATGGGTGTTGGCCAGCCCGCCGCTGACCACCAGCGGCAGCCCGGTTTGCCGGTGCAGCTGGGCGGCGTAGCGCAGTCGCGCCAGCGTGCCCTTGCTGGGTTGGTGGCCGGAATCGGGTGTGGCGGTTTCCTTGCCGGCGGCCAGGACGACGATCGCCTGGGCGCCGCTGTTAACGGCCGCTTCCGCTGTCAGCGCCGGATACCACTGTCCCGCCTGGATCAACGGGTAAGCCAGTCGTGGCGTGCTCAGCGCCCACAGCAGCAGCACGGCCAGGGCGGCAAGCCAGCGGCCGATCCGCCGCCGCCACAGCAGCACACCGAGCGCGCCGAGCGCGATCAGCCCGCCCGGCGGCAGCAGCAGCCACTTCAGGTAGTCGTCCAACGCTAGTCCGCGAGCACGCCCAGCGCCTGCTGATCGGCGTGATAGGAGGAGCGCACCATGGGGCCGGAGGCGACGTGCGCGTAGCCCATGGCGTAGCCGACCTCGGCCAGCCGCTTGAACTCGTCGGGATGGACGTAGCGGCTGACCGGCAGGTGATGCGGGCTGGGTTGCAGGTACTGGCCCAGGGTCAGCATGGTCACGCCGTGCTGGCGCAGATCGCGCATCACCTGCTCGACCTCGTCGATCTCCTCGCCGAGGCCGAGCATCAGTCCGGATTTGGTGGGCACGTTGGGGTGGCGCTCGCCGAAGGCCTGCAGCAGATCCAGCGACCAGTCGTAGTCCGAGCCGGGCCGGCACTGCTTGTACAGCCGCGGCACGGTTTCCAGGTTGTGGTTGAACACGTCGGCCGGCGCCGCCGCCAGCGCGTCCAGCGCCTTCTCCATGCGGCCGCGGAAGTCGGGCACCAGCACCTCGACCTTGGTGGCCGGACTGGCCGCACGTACCGCCGCCACGCATTCGGCGAAGTGCGCGGCGCCGCCGTCGAGCAGGTCGTCGCGGTCGACCGAGGTGATCACCACGTAGCGCAGCCCCAGGTCCTGCACCGTCCGCGCCAGGTTGCGCGGCTCCTCCGGATCGAGCGGCAGCGGCCGGCCGTGGCCGACGTCGCAGAACGGGCAGCGGCGGGTGCAGATGTCGCCCATGATCATGAAGGTGGCGGTGCCGTGGCCGAAGCACTCCGGCAGGTTGGGGCAGGAGGCTTCCTCGCACACCGTGTGCAGCCGCCCCTGGCGCAGCCGGTCCTTGACCTGCTGGATATGGTTGCCGGCCGGGATCTTCACGCGGATCCAATCCGGCTTGCGCAACCGCTCCTGGGTGACCTCGATCTTCACCGGGATGCGCGCCATCTTCTCGGCGCCCTTGAGCTTGACGCCGGCGACGACCTTCTGCGGAGTGGGCTTGCTGCTGGAGGACATGCGACCTCGCTACTGTGCTTCGGTGGCGCCGGAGCCGGCATGCGCGGCAAGCTGCTCCAGCAGATGACGGGTGAGTGCCGCTTCCACGCGCGGCAGCGGCTCGTCGATGCCGAGGTCGCGCAGCTGCGTGACCTCCAGCCCGGCGTAGCCGCAGGGGTTGATGCGCCGGAACGGCGCCAGGTCCATGGCGACGTTGAAGCTCAGGCCGTGGTAGCTGGCGCCGCGGCGCACGCGCAGGCCGAGCGAGGCGATCTTGCGGCCGTCGACGTAAACGCCCGGCGCGTCGGGCCGCGCCACGGCGTCGATGCCGTACTCGGCCAGCAGGCCGATCACGCTCTGCTCGAGCAGGGTGACCAGGCGGCGTACGCCGAGGTTGCGCCGGCGCAGGTCGAGCAGCGGGTAGAGCACGATCTGGCCCGGACCGTGATAGGTGACCTGGCCGCCGCGATCCACCGGCACCACCGGAATCTCGCCGGGCGCGAGCAGGTGCTCGGGCTTGCCGTTCAGGCCCAGGGTGAACACCGGCGGATGCTGCAGCAGCCAGATCTGATCCGGCGTCGCGGCATCGCGTTGCTCGGTGAAGGCCTGCATCGCGCGCCAGGTTGGCTCGTAGTCGACCAGGCCGAGCTGCTTGATCTCGATGGGAGGGGCGGCGCGGGGCGTATCCATGGAGCGCAGTGTACGCCGAGCGCGCGCGCGGATCACGCCCGGCTCTATAGGGTCATCAACACCAGTTCGTGCGCGCGCAGCTCGGTGTAGATCGCTTCGAGCTGGGCACGGCTGTGCGCGGTGATGGTGATGGTGATGGAGACGTAGTTGCCGCGCGCGCTCGGCCGGATGGTGATGTCGTCGGCGCTCACCTCGGGCGCGTGGCGCTGAACCACCTTGCGCACCTCCTCCGCCAGCGCGCCGTCGGCGCGGCCCATCGCCTTCACCGGATAGCGGCACGGGAACTCGAAAACGTCTTCCTTTTCCATGAACGGCCTCGCAAGGGTCGAACAGCCGGCGCATGGATGTCCGGGCTGCAGGCGGGAGAGATTACCCGTTCCCGGGGTTTGACGGCAGGGGTGGCGCGCGGTTCCCGCGGCTTTCCCGCGTGGGTAGGAACGCTAGGCGCGGAGGTATCGGCGCCGCACCGGGCGGTGCGGCGCCGCGCAGCGGATCAGTCCTGGAAGCGCAGCAGCACGCTGTCGACCAGGCGCCGCCACAAGCCGCCTTCCTCCACCGGCGACAGCGCCACCAGCGGGCTCTCGTGCACCAGCTCGTCGTCCAGCTTGATGATGAGCTTGCCCATGGCGGCGCCGTCCTGCACCGGCGCCATGATCGCCGGATTGATCACCATGCTGGCCGAGAGGCGGTCGTACTGATTGCGCGGAATGGTCAACCACAGGTCCTGACGCAGACCCACCGGCAGGGTGGAGGCGCTGCCCTTCCACACCTTGGGCTGGGCCAGGGCCTTCTTGGCCTCGTACAGCTTGCGCGTTTCGAAGAAACGGAAGCCGTAGTTCAACAGCGCCTGGGTCTGCTCGGCGCGGGCGTTCTCGCTCTTGGCGCCCATCAGGATGGACACCAGGCGCATGCCGTCGCGCTCGGCCGAGGCGGCCAGGCAGTAGCCGGCGGAGCTGGTGTGACCGGTCTTGATGCCATCCACCGTCGGGTCGCGCCACAGCAGCAGATTGCGGTTGTGCTGCTTGATGCCGTTCCAGGTGTATTCCTTCACGGCGTGCAGCGGATAGAACTGCGGATGGTTGCGGATGTCCGCGATCGCCAGCTTCGCCAGGTCGCGCGCGGTGGTGTAGTGGTTCGGGTGCGGCAAGCCGGTGGCGTTGACGAAGTTGGTGCTGTTCATCCCCAGCTGCTTGGCGTACTGGTTCATCAGCTGGGCGAAGGTGTCCTCGTTGCCGGCGATGTGCTCGGCCAGGGCGATCGAGGCGTCATTGCCGGACTGGATGATCAGCCCTTTCAGCAGCACCTCGACCGGCACCTTGGCGCCCACCTGCACGAAGGTGCGCGAGCCCTCGGCGCGCCAGGCCCTCTCGGAGATGGTGACCATGTCGTCGAGCTTGAGATGGCCGGACGACAGCTCGCTGAACACCACGTAGGCGGTCATCATCTTGGTCAGGCTGGCCGGTTCCAGCCGCTGATCCGCGTTCTTCTCGGCCAGCACCTTGCCGCTGTTGAAATCCACCAGCAGGTAGCTGGGCGCGGCCAGTTCCGGTGCCTCGGGAACCGGCATCGGCCGTGCCAGCGCGGCCGTTGCCGGTGGTGCGATGCGCTGCGGCGCCGGTTGCGGCTGCTGGGCAAGCGCCGAGTTCAACGGGAGGAGCAGGGCGAGCGCGAGAGCAAGACGAGGACTGACAGTTCGCATTTCCTTGGCCGTAGTTTCTATCCACGAATGAGTGGGAGGACGGTTATGGCGACCGGCTCTGAACCACTACGTGAGTGTCCTGATAGCCGAGCCGCTCCAGCGTGCTGAAGATCTTGTCGACCTCGGCGATGTTGCCGATCGGGCCCACCCACACGCGGTGGAACGTGCCCTGCGACAGCACGGCTTGCCGGATCAGCGTGGGGTAGCCCAGTCGCGCCGGCGTGAGGTGCTGCACGACTCGTTCGGCATTGGTCGCTTCGGCGAAGGCGCCGATCTGTACGTAATACTCGATTGGCCCGGCCGCGACCGTGGCCGGCCGCACAGCTTCGCGCTTCGGCGCCGAATTGTTGCTGCCGATCACCTCGATCTGCACCGGCGCGGTGCCCTCGCGCAGCATGTCGAGCCGCGCCGCGGCGGCGTAGGACAGATCGATGACCCGGTTGTGCGCGAACGGGCCGCGATCGTTGATACGCACGATGACCGAGCGGCCGTTGTTGAGGTTAGTCACCCGCGCGTAGGAGGGCAACGGCAGTTGCCGGTGCGCCGCCGTCATCGCGTACATGTCGTAAGGCTCGCCGCTGGAGGTGCGCTTGCCATGGAACTTGGTGCCGTACCAGGAGGCGATGCCGCGTTCGGTGAACCCGTCGGCGCTGTCGAGCACGTAGTAGCGCTTGCCGGCGACTTCGTAGAACGGTGGATTGCCGTAGCGGCTCTTGGGCTCGTCGCGCGGTACCGCATCGGGAATGCGGCTGAGGTCGATCGATCCGGGCGGCGGGCCGTCGCGTTGCGTGCCGGCACAGGCGGCGAGCAGGCAGAGCAAGGGCGCTAGCAGCAGTGCGCGGTTCATGTCTCGCTCTGGCGCTGCGCGCGAATGGCCTCGGCCAGCTGATACACCGCCATGGCGTACAGCGGGCTGCGGTTGTAACGGGTAATGACGTAGAAATTGTTCAACGCCACCCAGTACTCGCTGGCGTTCTCGGCGCTGTCCAGCACGACCAGCTTGGCCTTGCGGTCGGCCGGCAGGCTGCCCTCGACGACGACGCCGGCGGCGGCCAACTCGTCGACGCGGGAGTTCAGCGCCAGGTCGTTGCTGACCAGCGCCTGCCATTTGTCGCCGCTGACCTTGGCGGGGCGGGCCACCGCCTCGCCCGGCTGCCAGCCGTGGCGCTGGAAATAGTTGGCGACGCTGGCGAGGATATCGGCTTTGTTGTCCCACAGATCGCGCTTACCGTCGCCGTCGCCGTCCACCGCGTAGTTGCGATAGGAACTGGCGATGAACTGCGGCATGCCCATCGCGCCGGCGTAGGAGCCGGTGGGCTTGAGCGGATCGAGTCCTTCCTCGCGCGACAGCAACAGGAATTGCTCAAGTTCGCCGCGGAAGAACGCCGCGCGCGGCGGATAGTGGAAGCCGAGCGTGGTCAGTGCGTCGATGACACGATACTGGCCCTTGTAGCGGCCGTAGAAGGTTTCCACACCGACGATGGCGACCATGATCTCGGCCGGCACGCCGGTCTGGGCGGAGATCCGCTCCAGCAGTTCGGCGTTGTCGCGCCAGAACTGGACGCCGCCGGCGATGCGCTCCGGCTTGAGGAAGATCGGCCGGTACTTGTACCAAGGCAGCTTCTCGGCCGGGCGCGTAATGGCGTCGATGATGCTTTGCTGGAACTCGCTCTGGTCGAGCAGTTTGCGCACGTCGGCCTCGTTCAGGCCGTGCCGCACGGATACTTCCTTGGCGAAGGCGCGTAGCTCCGAGGAGGCGGCTTGGGTCTGCGTGCTGGCGCAGGCGGAGGAAATGAGGGTGACGCCTGCGAGCAGGCTCATCAGCACGATGGAGCGCATCGGATTACCTCAAGCGGCCTGTTATTGTCGGGGCCGCGGTAGCGGGCGCGTAGCGGCGTCGGCTACGTCGGCCAAAGCTTGCGGTGCGTGTGGATAGACATGAGCATACCGAAGGCGGCCAGCAGCGTCACCATCGAGGTCCCGCCGTAGCTGACCAGCGGCAGCGGTACGCCCACCACCGGCAGCAGCCCGGACACCATGCCCACGTTGACGAACAGGTAGACGAAGAAGGTCAGGCTCAGGCTGCTGGCCAGCAGCCGGCTGTAGGTGTCCTGGGCGAACAGCCCGATGTACAGGCCGCGGGCGATGATGACGAAGTACAGCAGCATCAGCAGCGCGACGCCGACCAGGCCGAACTCCTCGCCGAACACGGCGAAGATGAAATCGGTGTGACGCTCGGGCAGGAAGTCCAGATGCGATTGGGTGCCGTGCAGCCAACCCTTGCCGTACAGTCCGCCCGAGCCGATCGCGATGGTCGATTGGATGATGTGATAGCCGGAGCCGAGCGGATCGCTGTGTGGGTCGAACAGCGTCAGCACGCGGCGGCGTTGGTAGTCGTGCATGCCGAAGTGCCACATTAGCGCGGCGATCGGAATCAAGGCGAGCGCGGTGCCGAAGATCAACTTCCAGCGCAGCCCGGCCATGTACAGCACGAAGAAGCCGGCGGTGGCCACCAGAATGGCCGTGCCCAGGTCGGGCTGCTCGGCGATCAGCACGGTCGGCACCAGGATCATCACCAGCGACACCAGCACCTGTGGCCAGCGCGGCGGTAATTCCTGGCGGCTCAGGTACCAGGCGACGGTCATCGGCAAAGCGAGCTTCATGAACTCGGACGGCTGGAAGCGGATGATGCGAAGGTCCAGCCAGCGCTGCGCGCCCTTGCCGATATCGCCGAAGATCATCACCGCGAACAGCAGCAGCAGGGTTGCGCTGTACAGCCACGGGCTCCAGCGCCGCAGCGTGGTCGGCGGAATCTGCGCCATGACCAGCAGCGCGGCGAACGCGATGGCGAACCGGACCAGCTGCTTGCGCACCTCGCCGAGATCCTGGTCGAAGGCGCTGTAGAGGACGACCAGCCCCACGCCGGTCAGCAGCAGCAGCGCCGACAGCAGAATGCCGTCGAGCCGCAGGTAGCGCTGCAGCCAGGACTGGCGTAACGGACTGCCGGAGCGGGGGCTACCGCGCATCGCGCTTCTTGTTCTCCATGTAGGCGTCTATCACCTGGCGGGCGATGGGCGCGGCCACGCCGCTGCCGCTGCCGCCGTTCTCGGCCACCACCGCCACCGCGATCTCCGGCGCTTCGACCGGAGCGAAAGCGACGAACAGGCCGTGGTCGTGGTGCTCCTTGGCCAGTTTGCTCGCGTCGTAGCGCTCGTTCTGGGCGATGCTGCGCACCTGGGCGGTACCGGTCTTGCCGGCGAGCGAATACTCAAGGCCGATGCTGATGCGGTTGGCGGTGCCGCCGCGTACCACGCTCTCCATGGCTTTGATCACGTCATCCCACAGTTTGGGATCGCGCACCGCCACCTGCCTGGCGGTGACATTGGGCCGAACCGGTACGATCTTCTCGCCGCCGGGCTCGCTTACCGCGCGCAGCAGATGCGGCACCACCCGGGTGCCGCGATTGGCCAGGGTCGCGGTGGCCTGCGCCAGCTGTAGCGGCGTGCTGAGCCAGAAGCCTTGGCCGATGCCGGTGATCACGGTTTCGCCGTGGTACCAGGGTTGATTGCGGGCGCGACGCTTCCAATCGCGCGACGGCATGATGCCGGCGCGCTCGCCGATCAGGTCGATGCCGGTGGTGGCGCCGAAGCCGAAGCTGTCCATGTAGGCGCTGAGATCGTCGATCCCCAAGCGCATCGCGATGTCGTAGAAGTACACGTCGCACGATTGGGCGATGGCGTCCTTCAGGTCGACCCGGCCATGACCGCCGCGTTTCCAGTCGCGGTAGCGGTGGTCGACGTTGGGCAGCGTGTAATGGCCGGGGCAGTAGATCTTCTCGTCGGCGCCCACGGTCTTGTGGTGTAGCGCCGCAAGGCCGATGAACGGCTTGACGGTGGAGCCGGGGGGATACTCGCCGCGTAGGGCGCGGTTGTACAGCGGCCTGTTGCGGTCGGTCTGGTAGGCCTGGAAGCTGGCCAGGTCGATGCCGTTGACGAACAGATTCGGGTTGAAGGTCGGCCGGCTGACGAAGGCCAACACCTCGCCCGTGCGCGGCGCGATCGCGACCAGCGCGCCGTTGTACTCGCCCATCGCCGCCTCGGCCTCGGCCTGTAGCCGTGCGTCCAGGCTGAGGTGAATGTCGCGGCCCGGAACCGGCGGGATGCGTTCCAAAACGCGGATGGTACGGCCGACGGCATTGGTCTCGACCTTCTCGTAGCCGACCTGGCCGTGCAGGATGTCCTCGTAGTACTGCTCGATGCCGAGCTTGCCGATGTGGCTGGTGCCGCGGTAGTTCGCTTCCTTGCCTTGTTCCTCCAGACGCTGCAGTTCCTGGGGGTTGATGCGGCCGACGTAGCCGATGGCGTGGGAAGCCAATTCACCCCAAGGGTAGCTGCGAGTGAGTTCGGCCTGCACCTCCAGCCCGGGGAAACGATGGCGGTTCACCGCCAACCGGGCGACTTCCTCTTCGGTCAGCTTGAACTTAAGGGGAACCGACTCGAAGCGCCTGCTACGCGGCAACAATTCGCGGAAGCGGGTCAGATCCTGCTCGGACAACTCGATGACCTCGCGCAGCCGCGCCAGGGTGTCCTCGATGTTCTTGACCTCTTCGGGAGTGAGTACCAGGCGGAACGACGGCCGGTTCTCGGCCAGCAGGATGCCGTTGCGGTCGTAGATGAGACCGCGGTTGGGCGGAATCGCCACCAGTTTGACGCGGTTCTCCTGCGACAGCGTGGCGTAGTGCTGGTAGTTGAACACCTGCAGATAGACCATGCGCCCCAGCAGCACGCCCATCAGTACGATGATGCCGATGCCCGCCACCAGGGTGCGGTTGGTCAGCAGGCGGGTCTCGGCGTTGCGGTCCTTGATGACGGTGCGGCGGCGCATCGATCCCGGGCCGTCAGCGAACGTTGAAGATCTGCCGGCATTGCCGCAGGAACATGAATACCGCCGGCCACAGCAGGGTGCCGGTGAACGCCGCCAGCCAGTACTGCCAGCCGCTGGGCGCCTGGCCGGTGAAGCCGCTGATCAGCAGTAGCAGCAGGCGGGTGAACAACAGCAGCACCATCACCGTGAGTGCCTGCTGCCAGAGCGGAAATATCCGGATGCGCTGATGCAGCTTGAGCGTGAGGTAGGCCAGGACCGCGTAGGCCAGCGCGTGCTGCCCCAGCAGCGAATTCTGCAGCGCATCCTGGCCCAGGCCGACCAGCCAGCCGACCCCCACCCCGACCCGCTGCGGTACGGCCATGCACCAGTAGATCAGTATCAGTGCGACCCATTCGGGCCGCGCCTTCTCCAGCAGCGTCGGCAAGGGCAATACGGTCAGAACATAGGCCAGCAGCCAACTGGCCAGGATTACCCAGCCGCCTTGACGTTGTGGGTCGGTCACCGGGCGGCCGCTCCCGCGGCGGCCGGCGGCGCCGCTTCGGTCTGGCGATTGGTGGCCCGCACCAGCAGAACCCTGCGGCTACGGTCCAGTTCGGCGGCGGGCACGGCCTTGATGCGGGCGAACGGCTTGCCGGGATCGACATCGACCGACACCACGCGGCCGACCGGATAGCCGGGCGGAAAGCGCCCGCCGAGTCCGGAGCTGACCAGCAGGTCGCCCTCTTGGATGTCGGCGTTGTTGGGCACGTTGGTCAGCTCCAGGCTGCGCAGGTCGCCGGTGCCGACGGCGATGCCGCGGATGCCGTTACGGTTGACCTGGACCGGAATGGCGTGGCTGGGATCGGTGATCAGCCGCACCACCGAGCTGAGCGGTCCGGCCTCGTCGATCTGGCCCATGATGCCCTTGGCGTCGAGGACCGGCTGGCCGACGAACACGGCGCTGGTGGTGCCCTTGTTGATCTGCAGCAGGTGGGAGTAGGGGTTGAGGTCGACCCGCATCAGCTCGGCGATCAGCACCGAGTCGGTGACCTGATACGACGATTGCAGCAGCGCGCGTAGATCGATGATCTCGCGCTCCAGGTAGTCCAGCCGCTGCAGGCGCGCTTCCAGGATGGCCTGCTGCGCTTTCAGCCGCGCGTTCTCCTCGATCAGCGCGCGGCGCGTGGTGGCCTGTTCGGCCACCACCTCGCCGAACTCGAACGGCAGGTTGACCGCGGCATGAATGGGATAGACCGCGAGCGCCAGCGCGTCCTGGATCGGCTCCGCCAGCTGTTGGCGGTGATCCAGGATCATGAGCACGACCGAGACGGCCGCGAACAGCACTACTCGCGCAGTGATCGACGGTCCCTGGGAGAATAGCGGTTTGATGGCGCTGTCCGGTAACTGGTTGTAAGAGGGAGTGACGAATCTGGCGCCAAAACGTAGCGCACGTCAACGTGCGGCGCCGCGAACGGGTCGCGGCACCGCATCGATCCGCCGTGGCGGATCTATTCAACCACGAAAAGGTCGGTACCCTTCTCGTCCATCAACTCTAGCGCGCGGCCGCCGCCGCGGGCCACGCAGGTGAGCGGGTCGTCGGCGACCACCACGGGCAGGCCGGTTTCTTCCATCAGCAGGCGGTCGAGATTGCGCAGCAGCGCGCTGCCGCCGGTAAGCACGATGCCGCGCTCGGCCACGTCGGCGCCCAGCTCCGGCGGGGTCTGCTCCAGCGCGGTCTTGACCGCGCCGACGATGCCCGACAGCGGTTCCTGCAGTGCTTCGAGAATCTCGTTGCTGTTCAGGGTGAAGCTGCGCGGCACGCCCTGCGCCAGGTTGCGGCCCTTGACCTCGATCTCGCGCACCTCGGTGCCGGGGAAGGCGGTGCCGATCTCGTGCTTGATGCGCTCGGCGGTGGACTCGCCGATCAGGATGCCGTAGTTGCGGCGCACGTAGTTGACGATGGCTTCGTCGAAGCGGTCGCCGCCGATGCGCACCGACGAGGAGTAGACGATGCCGTTGAGCGAGATCACCGCCACCTCGGAGGTGCCGCCGCCGATGTCCAGCACCATGGAGCCGCGCGCTTCGTGTACCGGCATGTTGGCGCCGATGGCGGCCGACATGGGCTCCTCGATCAGGTACACCTCGCGCGCGCCGGCGCCGGCGGCGCTTTCCTTGATGGCGCGCCGCTCCACCTGGGTGGAGCCGCAGGGCACGCAGATCAGCACGCGCGGGCTGGGCTTGAAGAAGCGGGATTCGTGCACCTTGCGGATGAAGTGCTGCAGCATCTTCTCGGTCACGGTGAAGTCGGCGATCACGCCGTCCTTCATCGGCCGGATGGCTTTGATGTTGCCCGGGGTACGGCCGAGCATGGCCTTGGCCTCGGCTCCGACCGCGGCGATGCTCTTGGGGCCGCCATCCCGGTCCTGCCGGATCGCGACGACGGAGGGTTCGTTCAGGACGATCCCTTGTCCGCGCGAGTAGATGAGGGTGTTGGCGGTGCCCAGGTCAATGGATAAATCGTTGGAAAAAAGCCCGCGGATGCCCTTGAACATTATGGATAACCTGACCTAGCAGACGCGCTAATCTAGCAACGGGTGGGGGTTTGGGCAAGCAAACAACTGTGCTAAGGTTGCTCGCTTCTCTTGGTGCTAGAGCACTGATGTTTCATGGAGTGTTGGCATGTCCCTGGGACCCGCCGAGGTGAAGACTATCGCGCATCTGGCGCGGCTCGCCATTGACGAAGATCTCATTCCCGAATACGCAAAAAACCTCTCCGGCATCCTCGCCTTCGTCGAGCAGATGAACGCGGTCGACACCCAAGGCGTGGAGCCGATGGCGCACCCGATGGAAGCGGTGCAGCGTCTGCGTCCCGACCAGGTTACCGAGACCAATCAGCGCGAGCATTTCCAGCGCATCGCGCCGGCCACCGAGGCCGGGCTGTATCTCGTGCCGCGCGTCATCGAGTAAGCGTCGCAGGAACGACACCATGCACGACAAGACTATTGCCGAGCTCGCCGCCGCGCTCAAGGCCGGCGAGTTCTCCGCGGTCGAGCTGACCGAAAGCCTGTTGGCGCGCATCGAGGCGCGCAACGGCGAGCTCAACGCGCTGATCACCGTCACCCCCGAGCAGGCGCTGGCCGCGGCCAAGGCCGCCGACGCCGCCCGTGCCAAGGGCGAGGCCGGCCCGCTCGCCGGCATCCCGATCGCGCACAAGGACATCTTCTGCACCGAGGGCGTGCGCACCAGCTGCGGTTCGAAGATGCTGGACAACTTCATCGCCCCCTACGACGCCACCGTCGTGACGCGGATGAAGGAAGCCGGCCTGGTGATGCTAGGCAAGACCAACATGGACGAGTTCGCCATGGGCTCGTCCAACGAGACCAGCTACTACGGGCCGGCCCGCAACCCCTGGGACCTGGAACGGGTGCCGGGTGGGTCGTCCGGTGGCTCGGCCGCCGCGGTCGCCGCGCGCCTTGTGCCGGGCGTCACCGGTACCGACACCGGCGGCTCGATCCGCCAGCCGGCGGCGCTGTGCGGTATCTCGGGCCTGAAGCCCACCTACGGCCGGGTGTCGCGCTACGGCATGATCGCCTACGCCTCGTCGCTCGATCAGGGAGGGCCGATGGCGCGCACCGCCGAGGACCTGGCGTTGTTGCTCAACGTCATGGCCGGCTTCGATCCCAAGGATTCCACCAGCATCGATCATGTGGTGCCGGACTACACCGAGCAGCTGGCGGCGTCGATCAAGGGGCTGAAGATCGGCTTACCCAAGGAGTATTTCGGCGAGGGGCTGGATGCCGAGGTCGGCAAGGTCATCGAGGCGGCGATCGACGAGTTCCGCCGGCTGGGCGCCGAAGTCAAGGAAGTGTCGCTGCCCAACTCCAAACTGTCGGTCCCGGCCTACTACGTGATCGCGCCGGCCGAGGCCTCGTCCAACCTGTCGCGCTACGACGGCGTGCGCTTCGGCTACCGCTGCGACAGCCCCAGGGACCTCGAGGACCTGTACAAGCGCTCGCGCGGCGAGGGCTTCGGCGCCGAGGTCAAGCGCCGCATCCTGGTGGGCACCTATGCGCTGTCCGCCGGCTACTACGACGCTTATTACCGCAAGGCGCAGCAGGTGCGGCGCCTGGTCCGCGACGATTTCATCAAGGCCCTGAACGAGGTCGACGTGCTGCTTGGCCCGACCACGCCGGACGTGGCGTTCCGCCTGGGCGAGAAGGGCGACGACCCGGTGCAGATGTATCTGTCCGATGTGTACACCATCGCGCTCAACCTCGCCGGACTGCCCGGCATGTCGATCCCGGCCGGCTTCGCCAAGGGGCTGCCGGTCGGTCTGCAGCTGATCGGCCGGGACTTTGACGAGGCGCGGCTGCTCAACGTCGCCCACAAGTTCCAGCAGGCCACCGATTGGCACGCCGCCTGCCCCAAGGGCTTCGAGTAGAGAGAGATTGACGATGGAATGGGAAACCGTCATCGGCCTTGAGGTCCACACCCAGCTTTCTACCCGGAGCAAGATCTTCTCCGGTGCCTCGACCGCTTATGGCGCCGAGCCCAATACCCAGGCCTGCGCCATCGACCTGGGGCTGCCGGGCGTGCTGCCGGTGCTGAACGAGGAAGCCGTGCGCATGGCCGTGAAGTTCGGCCTGGCCGTCGGCGCCGAGGTTGCGCCGCGCTCGGTGTTCGCGCGCAAGAACTACTTCTATCCGGATCTGCCCAAGGGCTATCAGATCTCGCAGTACGAGCTGCCGATCGTTGCCCGCGGTTATCTGGACATCGATCTGGAGGACGGCAGCACCAAGCGCATCGGCATTACCCGCGCGCACCTGGAAGAGGACGCGGGCAAGTCGCTGCACGAGGACTTCGCCGGCATGTCCGGCATCGACCTCAACCGCGCCGGCACGCCGCTGCTGGAGATCGTGTCCGAGCCGGATCTGCGCTCGGCCAAGGAGGCCGTGGCCTACCTGAAGAAGCTGCACAGCCTGGTCATGTACCTGGAGATCTGCGACGGCAACATGCAGGAAGGCAGCTTCCGCTGCGACGCCAACGTCTCCGTGCGGCGCAAGGGCGATCCCAAGTTCGGCACCCGCACCGAGATCAAGAACGTCAACTCCTTCCGCTTCGTCGAGCGCGCCATCAACTACGAGGTGGAGCGGCAGATCGAGCTGCTCGAGTCCGGCGGCAAGGTGGTGCAGGAAACCCGCCTGTACGACGCCAACAAGGACGAAACCCGCTCCATGCGCGCCAAGGAAGAGGCGAACGATTACCGCTACTTCCCCGATCCGGACCTGCTGCCGGTGGAAGTCACCGCCGCTTTCCTGGATCAGGTGCGCGCGACCCTGCCGGAGTTGCCGGACGCCAAGCGCAAGCGCTTCATGGAGGAGTACGGGCTCAGCCAGTACGACGCCGACGTGCTTACCTCCAGTCGCGAGCTGGCCGATTACTACGAGCACGTGGTGCAGGAATCCGGCCGTCAGGCCAAGCCGGCCGCCAACTGGGTGATGGGCGAGCTGACCGGCGCGCTCAATAAGTCCGGGCTGGCACTGAGTCAGAGCCCGGTGACGCCGCAGATGCTGGGGCAGCTACTCAAGCGTATCCAGGACGGTACCATCTCCGGCAAGATCGCCAAGGACGTGTTCGAGGCGATGTGGAACGGCGAGGGCGAGCCGGATGCGATCATCGAGCAGCGCGGGCTGAAGCAGGTCACCGACATCGGTGCCATCGAGGCGCTGGTGGATCAGGTCATCGCCGCCAACCCGGGCCAGGTGGCCGAATACAAGGGCGGTAAGGAGAAACTGCTGGGCTTCTTCGTCGGCCAGGTGATGAAGGCCAGCGGCGGCAAGGCCAACCCGGCCCAGCTCAACGAGTTGCTGCGCAAGAAGCTGGGTCCGGCCGGCGGCTGAAGTCCGCTGCCACGGCCGCTTTCGCAAGGGCGAGCGATTCTCTTGTGGGAGCGGCTCCGCCGCGAATGTCGTGGCACCGAGCCATGGCGCTCGGTCTTGGCCGCCCGCGGCCGAAGCCCCAGCTCTATACGTTCATGTCCACCGGCGGCGGCGCGCCGCCGGTTCCGTATCCGAGATCGAGCATGGCAACCCCCGATCATCTCTACCGATTCGTGTTCGAGCACGCCAACGTCCGCGGCGAAGTGGTCCACCTGGAGAGTGCTTTCCAGGCCGTGATACAGCGCCGCGAGTATCCGCCGGTCATCCGCGACCTGGTGGGGCAGGCGATGGCGGCGGCGGCGCTGCTCGCCTCCAGCATCAAGTTCAAGGGTTCGCTGACGCTGCAGGTGCAGGGCAAGGGTGAGCAGGGGCTGAGCTTACTGGTGGTCCAGTGCAACAGCCACGGTGGGCTGCGCGCGCTGGCACGCTGGCAGGGGGAGCCGCCGGCGCAGGCCAGCCTGGGCGAGCTCTGCCCCAACGGCTACCTGGCCATCACCATCGATCCGGAAGGTGGCGAGCGCTATCAGGGTATCGTCGCGGTCGAGGGCGAGACCCTGGCGAGCGCGCTGGACAACTACTTCACCAACTCCGAGCAGCTGGCGACCCGGGTGTTTCTCGCCGTGGGCGAGGGCAGGGCCGCGGGCATGCTGGTGCAGCGCCTGCCCGGCAACGACCCGGACGATGATGCCTGGAACCGGGCCGAAACCCTGGCCGAGACCATCACCGCCAAGGAGTTGGTCGAGCTGAGCGCGGCCGAGATCATCCGCCGGTTGTACCACGAAGAGGACATCCGGCTGTTCGACCCGACGCCGTACCACTTCCAGTGCACGTGCTCGCGCGAGCGAGTGGGCGAGGTGTTGCGCTCGCTGGGACGGGCGGAAATACAGTCGGTGCTGGAGGAGCAGGGGCAGGTGGAAGTCCACTGCGACTTCTGCAACGAGGGCTACCGCTTCGACCCGGTGGACGTCGAGCAGCTGTTCCTGAGCGAGCAGTCGCCGCGGACGCCGCCGACCTGGCATTGATGCGGTAGGGTGGGGTCTCCGGCGTCGCCCGCCGGCGGTCAGTCCCGCGCCGGTGGCCGGCCGCACACCGGGCAGTGCGGATCGGCGGCGAGCTTGAGCTTGCGCCACTCGCTGCGCAGCGCATCGAACACCAGCAGCCGGCCGCTCAAGCCCTGTTCGATCCCGAGCAGCAGCTTCAGCGCCTCCAGCGCCTGCATGCTGCCGATGATGCCGGGCAGCGGCGCGATCACGCCGGTCTCGCTACAGGTTTCCGCTTCGTCCTCGCCGCCGGGGAACAGGCAGCGATAGCAGCCCGAGCCGGGAACATCGGCGCGGAACACCGCCAACTGCCCCTCCAGCCGGATCACCGCGCCGCTGACCAGCGGCTTGCGCGCTGCGACGCAGGCGGCGTTGACCGCGAACCGGGTGGTGAAGTTGTCGCAGCCGTCGATTACCAAATCGACGCTGCTTACCAAGCCCGGCAGGTTGTCCTCGTTCAGCGGCTCGCTGAAGGTGCGGACCCGCACCTCCGGGTTGATCGCGGCGATGCGCTCGCGCGCGGATTCGACCTTGAGCCGGCCGATGCCATCGGTCTGATGGATGATCTGGCGCTGCAGATTGGAGAGGTCGACGCGGTCGAAATCGGCCAGCACCAACTCGCCGACGCCGGCGGCGGCCAAGTACAGCGCGCTGGGCGAGCCCAGGCCGCCCAGGCCGACGATCAGCACCCGCGACGCCAGCAGCCGCGCCTGCCCCTCGATGTCGATCTGCGGCAGCATGATCTGGCGGCTGTAGCGCAGGAGCTGGGCGTCATCCATCGCTATCCCTCCACTGCCCGGCGCTGGTGCGCTCGTGGCCCTGTAGGTCGCGGTAGGTGGTGACGTCGGCAAAGCCGCGCGCGCGCATGAGCTCGCGCACCGCCGCGCCCTGTTGCCAGCCGTGCTCGAGCAGCAGGTGGCCGCCGGGCAGCAGATGCGCCGGCGCGGCCTCGATGATCCGCCGTAGCGCGGCCAGGCCTTGCTCGTCGGCCACCAGCGCGCTCATCGGCTCGAACCGGCAGCTGCCCTCGCGAGGTTCCGGCTCGTCCGGGCCGATGTACGGAGGATTGGCGGCGATCAGGTCGAAGCGCTCGCCCGCGACCGGTTCGAACCAGTCGCCAAGGCGCATCTCCACCTGTCGCAGTCCGTGGCGGTCGCGGTTGCGCTGCGCCACCGCCAGCGCGGCGGGGCTGACATCGACGGCTATGACCCGCAGTTGCGGCCGCTCGGTGGCCAGCGCCAGCGCGATCGCGCCGCTGCCGGTGCCCAGATCGAGCGCGCGCGCCGGGCCGGATGGCAGCCGCGCCAGCGCCTGTTCCACCAGCAGCTCGGTATCGGCGCGGGGAATCAGCGTGTCCGGCGTGACATCCAGCGTCAGCGACCAGAACTCCTGGCGGCCGACGATGTAGGCGACCGGGTAGCCGTCGCGGCGGCGGGCGACGTCGGCGCGGAAACGCGCCAGCTGCGCGGCGTCGAGCGCCCGCTCGGGCCGGCTATAGAGCTGCGCGCGAGTCGCCTCCAGCACATGGCCGAGCAGGACCTCGGCATCCAGCCGGGGACTGTCGCCGACCTCGGCCAGTTCGGCCCGTGCCCAGGCCAGCGCTTCGCCCACGGTCATCGCGGACCTTACGCCTCGCGGAGGCTGCGCCCCCAGATGGCGCGCTCTTCCAGCATCATCGGAATGCCGTCGTCGACGCGGTAGATGCGCTCGCCGTTCTCGGTGATCAGCGCCTCCTGCAGCGGCTGGTCCACCGGCTCGTCGTTGAGGTAACGGATCTCGCCGGCGGCGATGCGCGCGTTGAGCTGGCGTAGCCGATCCTTGTCCAGCGTCTCCAGCGGCACGCCGGTGACGGGGCAGCAGAGGATGTCGAGTAGTTTGCGATCGATCGCCATGGCTGTCGGTTTCGTGGCCGATGAGGGGCAGGTTTGCCAACTATATCACCGGCCCACCCGACACTGCTTGCCATACTCGGGTCGGAACCGGCGTGAACCGCGCGCCGCGGCTAAAGTGGATAAGCCCCGCTGCCGCTGATATAGGTAAAGGTGACGAGTCGATCCAGTCCCGGGCTGGTGGACACGCCGCAGGTACGCAGGGATTGCGCGCCTAATTCATAGCTGCCGCGGCCCCCGAATCGGCACCGCGCCGATCAGGAATAACTGGGGCCGTTGGTACTGGAGGTGAGTACATGAGCCGCAGAACCTACCAAGATGGCCGAGGCGGGCCCAACGAGTCCCTGTCCTGCTCCTTTTGCGGCAAGGCGGAGGACGAGGTCGGCGCCCTGATCGCCGGTCCGTCGGCCTTCATCTGCGAGCACTGCGTCGAAGACTGCACTCGCCTTCTTGGAAGCGAGTTCGGCGAGTCGTCCCTGGCCGCGGTCAAGTCGCTGCCCAAGCCGCGCGAGATCCACGAATTCCTGAGCAAGTACGTGGTCGGTCAGGAACAGGCCAAGAAGGTCCTGTCGGTGGCCGTCTACAACCACTACAAGCGCTTGGCGCAGAACAAGATCCGCGGCGGGCTCGAGATCGCCAAGAGCAATATCCTGCTGATCGGTCCGAGCGGCTCGGGCAAGACCCTGCTCGCCGAGACCCTGGCTCGCTACCTCGACGTGCCGTTCGCGGTTGCCGACGCCACTTCGCTGACCGAGGCCGGGTACGTCGGCGAGGACGTCGAGAGCATCGTGCTCAAGCTGCTGCAGGCCTGCGATTTCGATCCGGAGAAAGCCGCGCGCGGCATCGTCTACATCGACGAGATCGACAAGCTCGCCCGGCGTTCGCTCAACCCGACCCACGGCCGCGACGTCGGCGGCGAGGGTGTGCAGCAGGGCCTGCTCAAGCTGATCGAAGGCACCGTGGTGACGGTCGCGCAGCGCGGCGGCAAGCGCGGTATGCACCAGGACCAGATCCAGGTGGATACCCGCGAGATCCTGTTCATTTGCGGCGGCGCCTTCGCCGGGCTGGACAAGGTGGTGGCGCGGCGCGCGGCGCCGCGTTCGATCGGCTTCGCCGCCACCACCGCGGAGCAGAGCGTGGACGTCCGCGCCGCGCTGGAAAGCACTGATCTGGTCGAGTTCGGGTTGATTCCCGAATTCATCGGCCGGCTGCCGATCGTGGCGATGCTCGACGAGTTGGACGAGCAGGCGCTGGTGCGCATCCTCACCGAGCCGAAGAACGCGCTCACCAAGCAGTACGCCCACCTGTTCGAGTTGGACGGCTGCGAGCTGCATCTCACCGCCGATGCGCTGACCGGCATCGCCCGCGAGGCGCTGAGCCGGGGCACGGGGGCCCGCGGCCTGCGCGCGGTGCTCGAGGGGCTGCTGCTGGACGCCATGTATACGGTGCCGGCGCGCGGCGACGTGCGGCGGGTGGTCATCGACGGCGAGTGCCTCAAGGGCGCGCCGGCCAGCTACGAGATGATGCCGCTGTCGCACAAGATCGCGCAGTAAGCGCGCGCCGTATCCCGGCCTTCGCCCTTGGCCTGGTGCGGGCCAAGGGCTAATATCCCCCGTTCCACCCCTCGTAGGGGCCGCCGAAAGCGGCTATCGATACGCATGGCTGACAATCACGTCGACGACATCAACATCGCAGCGCTCGAGCCGCTGCCCACTCCGGCGCAAGTCAAGGCTCGCCTGCCGCTCAGCGCCACCGCGCGCAAGACGGTGGTGGAAGGCCGGCGCACGGTCGAAGCGATCCTGGACGGGCGCGACCCGCGCCTGCTGGTCGTGGTCGGTCCGTGCTCCATCCATGACGTCAAGGCGGCGAAGGAGTACGCGAGCCGGCTGAAGAAGCTGCACGACGATCTCAGCGACAGCCTGTTCATCGTGATGCGGGTGTATTTCGAGAAGCCGCGCACCACGGTCGGCTGGAAGGGGCTGATCAACGACCCGCGCCTGGACGACTCCTTCCACATCGAGGAAGGCCTGCACCTGGCGCGCGAACTGCTGCTGTACATCGCCGAGCTCGGCCTGCCCGCGGCTACCGAGGCGCTGGATCCGACCACGCCGCAGTACATCGGCGACCTGATCACCTGGACCGCCATCGGCGCGCGCACCACCGAGTCGCAGACGCACCGCGAGATGGCCAGCGGCCTGTCCACCCCCGTGGGGTTCAAGAACGGCACCGACGGCAGCCTGCAGGTCGCGATCAACGCGCTGCAGTCCGCCGCCAGCAGCCACAATTTCCTGGGGATCGACCAGAACGGCCGCAGCTGCGTGCTGCGCACCCGCGGCAACCGCTATGGGCACGTGGTGCTGCGCGGCGGCAACCAGCCGAACTACGATTCGGTCAGCGTGGCGCTGGCGGAGCGCGAGCTGAAGAAGGCCGGGTTGCGCACGCAACTGGTGGTGGACTGCAGCCACGCCAACTCCAACAAGGACCCCGCGCTGCAGCCGCTGGTGCTGGAGAACATCGTCAACCAGATTCTGGACGGCAATCGCTCGATCGTCGGCGTGATGCTGGAGAGCAACCTCGGCTGGGGCAATCAAAAGCTCTGCAGTGACCTCTCCAAGATGGCCTACGGCGTATCGATCACCGATGCCTGCATCGACTGGGATACCACCGACCGTTGCTTGCGCGATGCGGCCAGTCGGTTGCGCAGTGTTCTGGACAAGCGGCTTGCCTCTTAGAGCGAGCCGTCATATAACCGGAACTTTGTCATGACAAGATTGTCTTGATGGGACCAGGAAAACACCCAGCTTGAATTGACTGATGCCCATCACAAAATTGTCGCCACGCTTGATGCAGTATTCGACGTTCGATTGACGGCGCCTAGCGCCAGCGACGACACCGGCAGGTCTGCATAGTGCCGATAGGGATTTTGCCGGTGTCTTGGTTTCGGGTGACGGAGGAGACGACTAATGGCCGAAATGCACGCTCTGCCGGTTAAGGGCTTCGAGCCTTACAAGGAAAAATCGGGCGAGCCGTACATGAGCAAGCCCCAGTTGGAGCATTTCACCCAGCTGTTGCTCGCGTGGAAGCGTCAGCTCCAGGAGGAGGTGGAGCGTACCGTCCACCACATGCGGGACGACGCGAACAACTACGCGGATCCGGCCGACCGCGCCACCCAGGAGGAAGAGTTCGCGCTGGAACTCCGGGCCCGGGATCGCGAGCGCAAGCTGATCCGTAAGATCGATCAGACGCTGGACATGATCCGCAAGGAAGACTACGGCTACTGCGAGCAGTGTGGTATCGAGATCGGCCTGCGCCGTCTCGAGGCGCGGCCGACCGCCACGCTGTGCATCGACTGCAAGACGCTGGAAGAAATCCGCGAGAAGCAGCGCGTCGCCTGACGGCAACGCGCTCGCGCGAAAAAGGCCCGCATCAGCGGGCCTTTTTTCTTGTGCACGCTTGTCCGAGTGCCGACAATCGGCGCCAGGATCGATTTTGCGAAATGGAGGCGGATATGCGTTACCGTGGAATATTCGTGTTGCTGGGGTTGTTGCCGGCGTTGGCGTTCGCGGAAGTGAAGGTCGAGGATCCTTGGATCGCCGAAGGCCCACCGGTGGCGCAAGTGTTGGGCGGTTTCATGCAGTTGCGTAACACCGACGCCCAGCCGCGCGCCTTGGTTGGCGGCAGCAGCACGGGTTTCGCCCGGATCGAACTGCACCAAACGGTGCATGAGGACGGCATGGCGAAGATGGTGCCGCAGGAGCGCATCGAGGTGCCGGCGCAAGGCACGACCGCGCTGCAGCCCGGCGGCTACCACCTCATGCTGATCGAGCCGGTGAAACCGCTGAAGGCCGGCGACACGGTCGAGTTGACCCTGCAGTTCGACGACGGCAGCAAGCAGACGTTGCAGGTTCCGGTGCGCAAGCGGCCCGCGCACGGCGGTCACGGCCACGGGCACTGACGTAGCGTGATGATCGTCAGCGCCCCGCGCAGATCTTCGCGCGGGGCCTCCTCCTGGCCGCAGGCGCGTGGAACGGATTACGACGGGGAGCCGAGAGGGCTCCCGGGCTGGGCGCTCTTAGCTTTCCGCCAGCGCCGCCAGCTGATCGGCTTGGTACTCGTTCACCAGCGGATCGATCACCGGGTCGAGATTGCCGGCCAGGATATCGTCGAGCTGGTACAGGGTCAGGTTGACGCGATGGTCGGTGAGCCGGCCCTGCGGGAAGTTGTAGGTGCGGATGCGCTCCGAGCGGTCGCCGGAGCCGACCATCAGCCGCCGCTGCGCGGTCTGCTCGGCCACCTGCTTTTCCTGCTCGGCGGCAAGCAGCCGGGCCTGCAGCAGCGACATGGCCCGTGCGCGGTTCTTATGCTGCGAACGCTCGTCCTGACACTCCACCACGATGCCGGTGGGGATGTGGGTGATGCGGATCGCCGACTCGGTCTTGTTGACGTGCTGACCGCCGGCGCCGGATGAGCGGAAGGTGTCGATCTTGAGATCGGCCGGGTTGATGGCGATCTCCTCGACCTCGTCGACCTCGGGCAGGATCGCCACGGTGCAGGCCGAGGTGTGGATGCGCCCCTGCGATTCGGTGGCCGGCACGCGCTGCACGCGATGCGTGCCCGACTCGAACTTCAGCCGCGAGTAGGCGCCCTGCCCGATCACGCGCGCGATCACTTCCTTGAAGCCGCCATGCTCGCCGGGGCTTTCGCTGATCAGCTCCACCCGCCAGCCCTGCTGCTCGGCGTAGCGCGAGTACATGCGGAATAGGTCGCCGGCGAACAGCGCCGCCTCGTCGCCGCCGGTGCCGGCGCGGATCTCGAGGAAGATGTTGCGGCTGTCGTTGGGATCGGTCGGCAGCAGCAACAGCTGCAGCTTCTTCTCCTGGGCCTCGATGCGATCCTGCACCGCGCGGATCTCGTCTTCCGCCATGGCGCGGATCTCGGGGTCGCCGTCGCGGCGCATCTCTTCGGCGGCGCGCAGATCATCTTCCATCGCCTGGTAGGCGCGGAACTCGGTGACCACGCCTTCCAGCTTGGCGTATTCCTTGGACAGGCTGGTGAAGCGGTTCTGGTTGCCGATCACCTCCGGCTCGGAGAGCAGCGCGGCGATTTCCTCGAAGCGCTCCTGTAGCTGCTCGAGTTTGTTCCGAATCGATGTCTTCACGGATTGCTCGGTTCCTCGTCGCGGATGTCCAGTAGGCGCCGCAGGGCTGCCAGGGACTCCATGTCGCCCTGACCCGCGGCGTCACGGATGGCGCGGGTCGGAGCGTGAATCAGGCGGTTGGTCAGGGTATTGGCCAGGAAGGCGAGCGCCTGCGCCGGATCGTCGCCGCGGGCTAGCCGCTGCAGCGCCTTGGCGAGGATCTCGTCGCGATGACATTCGGCCTGGGTGCGGTAGCGGCGCAGCACGTCGAGCCCGTCTTGCGCCCGCAGCCACTCCATGAAGCGGCCGACCTGAACGATGACGATCTGCTCGGCCTCGCGCGCGGCCTCCTGGCGCGAGCGCAGATTCTCGTCGATGACCTCGCGCAGGTCATCCACCGTATACAGGTACGCGTCCTTGAGTTGCTCCACTTCCGGCTCGATGTCGCGCGGCACGGCCATGTCCACCAGGAACATGGGGCGGTGCTTGCGCTCCTTCAGTGCCCGCTCGACGCTGCCCTTGCCCAGGATGGGCAGGGGCGACGCGGTGGAGGCGATCACGATGTCGCAGGCAGCGAGGTTGTCGGGGATCTCTGTCAGGCTGATCGCCTTGCCGCCCAACTCATCGGCCAGCGCCTGCGCGCGCTCGACGGTGCGGTTGGCAATGACGATGCGCTGCAGCCCCTGCTCCTTGAGGTGGCGGCCGCACAGCTCGATCATCTCGCCGGCGCCGATCAACAGCGCCGAGTTGTCCTTGAGATCGCCGAAGATCTGCTTGGCCAGCGACACCGCGGCGAACGCCACCGACACCGGATTGGCGCCGATGGCGGTTTCGGTGCGGACCTGCTTGGCGACCGAGAACGCGTGCTGGAAGGCGCGGTCGAGCACGCGGCCGAGGGTGCCGGCATTGCTGGCTTCGACGTAGGCGGCCTTGGCCTGGCCCAGGATCTGCGGTTCGCCGAGGATGAGCGAGTCGAGCCCGGCGCTGACCCGCAGCAGATGGCGTACCGCTTCCGGGCCGAGGTGTCCGTACAGATAGGGCGACAGCCACTTCGCGTCGACGCCGCGGACGCGGCACAGCCATTCGCGCACCGTTGCCATGGCCTGCTCGTCGCTGACCAACGTGTAGAGCTCGGTGCGATTGCAGGTGGAGAGAATGGCCGCTTCTTCCACGCCCGGCTGCTCGCGGAGTTCCTTCAGCGCCACCTGCACTTCCCCGGCGGGGAATACCAGGCGTTCGCGAACCTCCAGCGGTGCGCTGATGTGGTTGAGGCCTAAGGCGAAAACGGGCATGAAGGTCCGGGCGGTGTGGGTACGCAGATTGTTAGGGAGTCGCGCGGCAAATACAAGTCGAGACCCAGCCGAGTGAATCCCGCTACGCGATGCCGGTATAGTAACCCACTCTCGGGCCCAGAACCGTTAAGGAAGCCTTGGTTTAACCAGAGTTTCCCGAAGCTGAGCGGCCTTCATGGAATATGTAAGGGAGGCGGACATGCCCCGGCATTTGGTCTGGATCGTGGTGGCGCTGCTTGCGACGGCTTGTGCCGCGCCGCCCAAGCCGGCCGTGCCGGTCGCGGAGTCCCCGGTGCAAGCCGAGGACAAGGACGACGCCTTCTACCACACGCTCGCCGCCGAGCTCGCCGCGCGCCAGGGCGACCTTAATCAGGCGCTCGGCTCCTACCTTGCCGCCATGCGCTTGAGCGACGACCCCGCGCTGGCCGAGCGGGCGGCTCGGCTCGCGCTCTATCTCGGCGATCAGCAGGCGGCGCGGGAAGCCGGCAGCCGCTGGCAGGCGCTGGATCCGGATGCGGCCGAGCCTTACTCGGTGTTGGCGCTGCTCGATCTGCGCGCCGGTAACCGCGATGGGGCGCTGGCGCATCTGCGGCAAGTGCTGGCGCTCGACCAGCAAGAGCCGTCCAATGCCTTCGCGCGCGTGGCGACCTTGCTCCTGAACGAGAAGAATGCCGGCCTGGAGGTAATGCAGGCGTTGGTGGCGGAGCACGCCGAGCAACCGGCGGCGCATCTCGCCCTGGCGGAGTTGGCGTTGCAATTGAAGCAGCCGCAGCTGGCGCTGGAGGCCGCGCGGCGCGCGGGCGAACTCGATCGCAAATCCACCGATGCCGCGCTGTTGCAGGTGCAGGCGCTGCTGCAACTGGAGCAGGGCGACCAGGCGGTCCGGCTGCTCGAGGGGATACTCAAGCGTCAGCCCGACAACTACGAGGTCCGGATGCTCTATGCCCGGACGCTGCTGAGCCTGCAGCGCGCCGAGGGCGCGTTCAAGCAATTCCAGCAGTTGGCCAAGCAGCGGCCGAACGAGGCGCCGGCGCTGTATGCCGCCGCGCTGCTGGCGATCGAGCTCGGCGAGAACGATAAGGCGCGCGAGCATCTACTGCAGCTGGTCAATCTCGGTCAGCGTGCCGACGAGGCCTATTTCTACCTGGGCCGGATCGCTCAGTCGGAAGGCGATGCCAAGGGGGCCATGCGCTGGTATCGCCGGGTCGAGGGCGACTACCAGCCCGAGGCGCAGTTGCGGGTGGCGTTGCTGCTGGCGGCGCAGGGCGAGATCGCCGACGCGCGCGCGAAACTGCAGGCGCTGCGCCGGGACTATCCCTCCCTCGCCGGTCGCACGTATCTGGCGGAAGGCGAGGTGCTGCGCGGCGCCGGGCAGTTGCAGCAGGCCTACGAGCTGTATACGGCGGCGCTGGCGCAGTCGCCGGATGATTGGGATCTGCGCTACGCGCGCGCACTGGCGGCCGCCGAGCAGGGTCGGGTAGCCGAGGCGGAGGCGGATTTCCGCGCGCTCCTGGCCAAGCGGGCGGACAGCGCGCAGGTGCTCAATGCCTTGGGCTATACCCTGGTGGACCGTACCGACCGCTACCAGGAAGGCTACGAGCTGATCGCGAAGGCCTACGAGTTGCGTCCCGATGACCCCGCCATCATAGACAGCATGGGCTGGGCGGCTTACCGCCTCGGCCGGCTGGAGGAGGCCCGGGATTTTCTTGCCCAGGCCTACGAGATGGCGGCCGAGGGCGAGATCGCCGCGCACTTGGCCGAGGTTCTGTGGCAGCTCGAGGAGCGCAAGCGCGCGAGAGAGGTGCTGCGGGAGGCGCTCAAGAAGGAACCCAAGAATCCGCTGCTACTCGAGCTGAAGAAGAGATTCGAATGACACGCCTGTTCGCGCTTGCGTTGTCGCTGTTCATCGCCGGTTGTAGCGTCGCGCCGGTGAAGGCGCCTGAGCCTGAGGGACTGGGTACGCTCGAGCAGCACGCCGCCGCGATCGGCCAGCTGGAGCGCTGGGGGCTGGCCGGCCGGGCGGCGGTGAACACGCCCACCGATTCCGGCACCGTGTCGGTGGACTGGGATCAGCGCGGCGAGAACTACGATCTACAGTTGCGTGCTCCGTGGGGGGCGGGCACGGTGCGGCTGCAGGGTGGTCCGGAACAGGTGCGGCTGCGTACCAGTAATGGCGTCGAGGACTCGGCTGCCGAGCCGGGCGAGTTGCTGCGGCGGCATACCGGCCTCGACCTGCCGGTGCAGGCGTTGCGGTATTGGCTGCTGGGCCTGCCCGAGCCGGGCGTGCCGGCCGAGCCGCGGGTCGATGCCCGCGGCCTGCTCAGCGAGCTGCGCCAGAACGGCTGGCACATCCAGTATCGGCGCTATGCCGACATCGCTGGATTGGCGCTGCCCACCACGGTGTTCATGCGCGGTGACGGTCTTGAGCTGCGGGTAGTGGTGCAGCGTTGGGTGCTGTATTGATGAGCGGCTATGAGTGGCCGGCACCGGCCAAGCTGAATCTGTTCCTGCACGTTTGCGGTCGCCGCGCCGATGGCTACCATGAACTGCAGACCGTCTTCCAAATGCTCGACGTCGGCGACACGCTGCGTTTCGACGTTCGCAACGATGGCGCCATCCGCCGCGTTACCGAGGTGCCGGGTGTGGCCGCCGCCGACGATCTGTGCGTGAAGGCGGCGCGGCGGCTGCAGGCCGCGTGCGGCACCCGGCTCGGCGCGGACATTCACCTGGACAAGCGTCTGCCGATCGGCGGCGGGATCGGTGGCGGCAGTTCGAATGCAGCGACCACCCTGGTGGCACTGAACGAGCTGTGGGGCGCGGGGCTGTCGGTCGATGCCTTGGCCGAGTTCGGATTGGCCTTGGGCGCGGATGTGCCTGTGTTCGTGCGGGGCCGCAGTGCCTGGGGTGAAGGGGTGGGCGAGCGGTTGGTGCCGGTGGAGCTACCGTCGAACTGGTATCTCGTCCTGTTCCCCGGCTGCGCGGTCAGTACGGCGCAGGTGTTCTCCGACCCGGAATTGACAAGGGATACACCCCGCATCACAATGGCCGCCTTTCGCGCGGGCCGAGCCCGCAACGACTGTGAGCCCGTGGTGCGGCGCCTCTACCCGGAGGTTGGTCAAGCCCTTGATTGGCTTGGCCAGTATGCACCGGCGAGCTTGACCGGTACCGGCGGTTGCGTGTTCGCCGCCTTCACGGACGAGGCGTCGGCCCGGCAGGTGCTGACGAAGGTTCCGGCCCGTTGGCAGGCGTTCGTCGCCCGAGGGGTGAACGAATCCCCGCTGCGGAACGCAGCTCAGTGTCGAGCTGCCTAATATTCAGATCGAGTAGGACGCTGCGCACGAACAACTGGGGTGTCGCCAAGCGGTAAGGCACGGGATTTTGATTCCCGCATACGTAGGTTCGAATCCTACCACCCCAGCCAATTTTGTTAGGCCGGTTCAGACCGGCCGCTTTCGTTAGAGCGGGTGGACAGGTCGTGACCGAGAACGGGCGCATGATGGTGTTTGCGGGCAACTCCAACCCGCAGCTGGCAGAGGCCATCGCCGAGCATCTTAAGATCCGCCTGGGGAATGCCGTCGTCGGAAGATTCAGCGACGGCGAGGTCATGGTGGAAATCAACGAGCACGTTCGCGGCAAGGACGTGTTCATCGTGCAGCCCACCTGTCCCCCGGCCACCAACGACAACCTGATGGAACTGCTGATCATCGCCGACGCGTTGCGCCGTTCCTCGGCGGCGCGCATCACGGCGGTGGTTCCCTACTTCGGCTACGCTCGCCAGGATCGGCGCCCGCGCTCGCAGCGCGTCCCGATCTCCGCCAAGCTGGTCGCCGACATGATCCAGGCTTCCGGTATCAACCGGGTGCTCACGGTCGACCTGCACGCCGACCAGATCCAGGGCTTCTTCAACATCCCGGTGGATAACGTCTACGCCTCGCCGGTGCTGTTGGGCGATATCTGGCGCCAGCTCTACCCGAACAAGATCGTGGTGTCGCCCGACGTGGGCGGCGTGGTGCGTGCACGCGCGATCGCCAAGCGGCTGGACGACTCCGACTTGGCGATCATCGACAAGCGCCGTCCGCGCGCCAACGAATCGAAAGTGATGAACATCATCGGCGACGTGCAGGGCAAGACCTGCATCATCGTCGACGACATGGTCGATACCGCCGGCACCCTGTGCGAGGCGGCCAAGGCGCTGAAGGAGAAGGGTGCGGACAAGGTGGTGGCCTACATCACGCACCCCGTGTTGTCCGGTAGCGCTATCGAGCGCATCGGAAACTCGCATCTGGACGAGCTCGTCGTCACCAATACCATTCCGCTGAGCGCTGCCGCCAAAGCCTGCGGCCGCATCCGCCAGCTCTCGATCGCCGAGATCCTGGCCGAGACCATGCGCCGCATCAGCAACGACGAATCGGTCTCCGAGCTGTTCATGGATTAACGCGCCGCGCCTTGTTCCTGCCCCGCTTCCGGTTTCCGGGGAGGGCGGGGGAGCGAGGATGGCGTCTTACGAGCCGAACCTGGTCGCGGGGGAGGCAATACCGCCGCAGATGCGGCATCGACTGGAGCAAGCCAATGGCTGTGGAACTGAAACTGAACGCGGAAAACCGCGCGGACACGGGGAAGGGTGCGAGCCGCCGCCTGCGTCGCGCGAAGAAGGTGCCGGCCGTGCTGTACGGCGGCCACAAGGAGCCCGTCAATCTGCAGGTCGACGCGCTGCAACTGGAGCGTCTGCTGCAGGAAGAGGCCTTCTACTCCCAGATCCTGACCCTGGACTTCGGCGGCAAGACCGAGCAGGCGCAGCTCAAGGCCCTGCAGCGTCATCCGGTCAAGCCGGTGGTGCTGCACCTGGACCTGCAGCGTGTCGTGGCCGACGAGCTGATGCGCGCCCACGTGCCGCTGCACTTCCTCGGTGAGGAAGCGGCCACCAAGACCTCCGGTGGCCTGATCCACCACGACCTGATCGAAATCGAGATCGAGTGCTTGCCGCGCAACCTGCCGCAGTACATCGAGGTCGACGTGTCCAACCTCGCCGTTGGTCAGGCTCTGCACCTGTCCCAGCTGAAGCTGCCCGAGGGCGTGTCCATCCCGGCGCTGGCGCTGGGTGAGGGCCACGACCTGCCGGTGGTCTCCCTGGTCGCGTCCCGCATGGGCGGCGGCGAGGAAGAGGCCGCGGGCGAGGCCGGCGAGGCCGAGTAAGGTTATTCGGGGTTGGCCATGGCCGCAGGCGCCGCGATCGCGCTGGTGGTCGGTCTGGGCAACCCCGGCGACCGCTACGCGCAGACCCGCCATAACGCTGGATTCTGGTTCGTCGACGAACTGGCCCGGCGTTATGGCGGGTCTTTCCGTTCAGAAAAGCGCTTTCACGGCGACGTCGCACGGATTTCGCTGCCCTGCGGCGACTGCCAGCTGCTCAAGCCGACCACCTTCATGAACCGCAGCGGCCTATCCGTGGCCTCACTGGCGCAGTTCTTTAGGATCGCGCCCGAGACCATCCTGGTGGCGCACGACGAGATCGACCTGCCGCCGGGTACGGTGCGGTTGAAACAAGGGGGCGGTCACGGCGGTCATAACGGCCTGAGAGACATCGTGCCGGCCCTGGGCAGCCCCAACTTCTGGCGGCTGCGGCTAGGCGTCGGGCACCCAGGGCACAAGGATCAGGTCGTGAACTACGTGCTGGACCGCCCCCGGCAGGAAGAGGCCCGGCTGATCGACGACATGATCGCCGCTGCCGCCGACCAGTTCCCGGCCATGTACCAAGGCGAGTGGGTGCGTGTGCAGAACCAGCTTCACAGCCGCAAGGCGGGGTGAGCAGGACTGTCGCCCCGCGGCACCAGCATCGTTCCGTTCTTCCGGCGCCGCCGAAGGAGCGGGAATGACGGTTCCGCCTTGGCTTCCCGGCTTTACCGCTACTTGGCGGCCGGTATGCTTCGAGCAGCGACACCGCCAGAATCCACCGAATCAAGGACTCCAGCATGGGCTTTAAATGCGGCATCGTCGGACTTCCCAACGTGGGCAAGTCCACCCTGTTCAACGCGCTCACCAAGGCCGGCATTCCCGCCGAGAACTACCCGTTCTGCACCATCGACCCCAACGTCGGCATCGTGCCGGTGCCTGATCCGCGGCTCGACGCGTTGTCGGAGATCGTCAAGCCCGAGCGGGTCGTGCCCACCACCATGGAGTTCGTCGACATCGCCGGCCTGGTGGCCGGCGCATCGAAGGGCGAGGGCCTGGGTAACCAATTCCTCGCCCATATCCGCGAGACGGACGCGATCGCTCACGTGGTGCGCTGCTTCGAGGACGAGGACGTGCATCACGTCGCCGGCCGCGTCGACCCGATCGCCGATGCCGAGGTGATCAACACCGAGTTGGCGCTGGCCGACCTCGACGCTGTCGACCGGGCGCTGCAGCGCGCCGAGAAGGTCGCCAAGACCGGCGACAAGTCGGCGACCGCCCGCAAGGATCTGCTGGCGCGGGTCAAGGCGCAGCTGGACGAGGCCAAGCCGGTGCGTGCCATGGGCCTGTCGGCGGACGAGAAGGCCATGCTGCACGACCTGCACCTGATCACCATCAAGCCGCTGATGTACATCGCCAACGTCAAGGAAGAGGGGTTGGAGAGCAACCCGCTGCTGGACAAGATGCGCGAGTTCGCCGCCCAGGAAGGCGCCGACGTGGTGCCCGTGTGCGCCGCCATCGAGGCCGAACTGGCGGGCCTGGAGATGGCCGATCAACTGGAATTCCTCAAGGAGTACGGCCTGACCGAGCCCGGCCTGAATCGCGTGATCCGCGCCGGCTACAAGCTGCTGGGCCTGCAGACCTACTTCACCGCGGGCAAGAAGGAAGTGCGCGCCTGGACCGTGAAGGTCGGTTCCACCGCCCCGCAGGCCGCCGGCAAGATCCACACCGACTTCGAGCGCGGCTTCATCCGCGCCGAGGTGATCGCCTACGACGACTTCATCAAGTACAAGGGCGAGGCCGGCGCCAAGGAAGCGGGCCGTTTCCGTCTGGAAGGCAAGGAGTACATCGTCCAGGAAGGCGATGTCATGCACTTCCGCTTCAACGTCTAGCGTCGGCTGTCGGGCCTCTCTCCCGGATGCGGGAGAGAGGCCGAGGCTTTCCCTCGACCCCATGTTCGGGGTGTCCGCGAGCGCCGGGCAAGACGCTCGCAAGGCTTGACAGCTCACGCGGTGCATTGGAAAATGCACGCCTTCCCGCCTACCATGGCTACGTAGCTCAGTTGGTTAGAGCACAGCACTCATAATGCTGGGGTCGGTGGTTCGAGCCCACCCGTAGCCACCACTCTCTATATTTGTCCAACAGTTTAGTGGACCGAACAAGCGTGCCAGTTGTGCGTGCGCTGGCGAGGCTTTGTGCTCGCAACTCACGTAGTGAGTGCGTATCGTCTGCGCCTATTCGTTCCCAGCAAACGCGTGGCTCAGTAGCCCCGCTGAATTTGGCACAGGATCCATTTAGCCGCGTGCGGCTGATGAGGTTGATGCTGCGGTGGATGGTGCGGTCGGGCCAGTCGAGGTGGGTGAATGTCTGTTGCGCGAGATGTTGGCGTTCGAGGCGGCGCCAGTCACGCTCGATGTCGTTGAGTTCGGTCGCGTAGGTCGGCAGCCACACGACCGTGAGCCCGTCGGCGGCCTGCGCCAGCGTTTGGCGAGTGAGTCGGCTGTGGTAGATGGGGCCGTTGTCGAGCACCAGGTGGACGTGCTTGCCGTCCTTGGGCCTTAAGCGCTGGAGAAAGTGGCAGAAGGCGGCGCTGTCCTTGTGCGGCGCAGTGCACACGATCAGCTTGCCGCTAGCATGGACGTGGGCGCCAAAGATTGCGCGCTTGACCGCTTGGTCGGGCGCTTCGACGCGGATACCCGCCCCGCGCTTGGCCCAGACGCGCCATAGGTGGGGATGAGTGGATGCCTCGGCCGCATCGCCAAAAGCAGGTGAATCTCGCCGGCGTGGGCGCGCTTTGAGCGCGCCGAACTGCGTACCGGCTGTGGCGATGGCCGCCCGATCCTGTCGTCCCTTGAGCGTATGGCGCGGGCGGCGGAACGCAAAGCCCTCTGTGTTCGCAGCAGTACGCTCAAGGGGCGGGGTGGAGAGGGTGATGCCGCCGCGGCGGTGAATCTCCGCCGTCAGGCGCGGTAGTGTCCAGGGCGGGGCATCGTGCGGCTGGGGCTCGCTCAGGATCTGCTCGGACAGCGTTAAGGCCTGTGCCCCGCGCTGCCCCGGTCGGCCCGGATGAGGGCGACGTTGCAGCCCCTGAAGCCCTTGCGCCGGTAGTAACAACGCCAGACGCGCACCCGCTCCGGGCGCTCGCCCAGTGCCTGCGCAATCTGCTCGCTGCTGCGCCCCTGCACCGACCACAGCAGCGCCCGCGCCCGATCGGCGTCCGCTCGCCATGGCGAGCGCGACAACTGTGCCAGCCCGGCGCGCTCTTCGTCGTTCGGATCCACACTCCAGTGCTCACGATCCATGACATGCCTCCCGCAACCAAATCAACATGGGACCGTATGCAGGGAAAGGAAGACTTGCTTAGCTGCAGGTGCCCTGCTGCGGGTGATGCACGGAATTGAGTGGCTTTCCGAGGGGCGACTGTTATTTCATTACGATTTAATTCGTGTAGTGGGCATTGAGCTTGTCGTAAAAGCTCCACCGCAAGAAGTCGAAGGCGCTTTGTTCGCCCGGGGGCGAGCCTTTCCCAACCCACGTCAGTACACCGCCGTACTCGTCAAGCGCCATGAAGGCGGATGCTCCCCAGATATTTCCTGGATGAGCGAATATAAGTATTCCGCCGTCCCTCTGCATTGGCTCCATGGAGTAGTAGTAGCAAGAACTGAGTGTGTCGGGTTTACAGCCGAGGGCTTCTAGGTCTAGTCGGAATAGCTTGCTAAACAACTCCCTGTTTTCGAAGATCAAGCGACTGTAGGCATTGGCGGTGCCAGTTAGAGATATTGCGGCGACGGCGTCGTCGAAGTTGAAGTATTTGTGGTAGTCCCGGTCGTAGAAGCCGGTATTGCGAAAGTCGTATTCGACCTCTTGTGGCAGATATTTATGGCTGAAAAACGCCAAATTGTAACGTGACAATCCGAACAGCTCTTGTGCGGCGCTCTTGAAGTCGCGGTCGAGTGTTCTCGCAACAATTTCGCCCAGCAAACAGTATTCAATGTTGGAGTAGGAGAATCTTTCGCCTGGAGAAAAGTCCAGCTTTACTCTATGCAATGTCTCTAGCTTGGATGGACACCAGGAGCGCTCTTTGCGCCGGAACATCGGGTCGGGTGTTGTCAGTCGATCGAAGCCAGTGGAGTGTTGGTGCAGATGCTCGATCTGCGCCTTAGCGAGGCGAATATCCTCGGGTTCGCCATCGCCCGGAAAAAAATCGATGAGCCGCTGAGAGCCATTGAGCTTGCCGTGCTGTTCCAGCTTGGCATACATCATCGAAGTCAGCACCTTGGTGAGGCTGGCGAAACGAAAATACGAATCAGCGGTCACGCGCTCACTGACTAGCACCTCGCCGCGCCAACCCATTGTGCAGTCGTGGTCGATGCCGTCGGGGGTGATATATGTCAGTTGCCCGGCGAGGGAAAAGCGGGTGCTCTCGGCAAGAGTCGCACGCATCCAGGCTGGCGCGTTCTCGGAGCAATCGATCGTGGTGCGTGCAGCCAGCGCTTCCAGTGGCAAGGTCAGGCGGCGAAGCCGTTTATAGTCCGCGATGTAGAGGTGGATAAGGAATCCGACGGCCAGTACTAACCCGATGACGAACAAGGCATCAAGGATGCGGCGGATTTTCGCCATGACTCGGTTAAGGAAAAAGTGCCGGGCTTGGCCCGGCACTTTTGGTTGGTAATTAGACTAAGCGTGATCTCAACTTGGTCTTATTGCTGGTTCTATTCTTCTTCTTCTTCTTCTTCTTCTTCTTCTTCTTCAAAGGCGATCGTTTCGACGGCCTCGCACCCAGCCGGAGCGAACTTCGCTTCGACGGTGGTCTGGCAGCTCCAGCTGCCATTCACGCTGCGACCCCAGGCCAGCTGCATGTCCTGAATCGCCGCGCTTGCATTGCCCCCAAACTCACCTTGGATCAGGGCGGTCTTGGCGGCGAGGTCAATCGTGACGGTCAGGGCTTCACCCTGCACGTTCTGGGTCGACGGCGCGCCAATCAGATTGCTGGCGGTCCAGCCGAGTTGGCAGGGCGGGGTGCTGCCGAAGTCGCGGCCTTCCATCATGCAGGTCTCGATGGCGGTACGCAGCGAGCCGGTTTCGCTCATCACGCGAGCGACCTGCGACTTGGCGACGTAGTTCTGGTATTGCGGAATGGCAACCGCAGCCAGGATACCGATGATCGCGACCACGATCATCAGCTCAATCAGCGTGAAACCCTGTTGAGTCTTTTTCATTAGTATTCTCCGAAAGTGCCCTTCTTGCGTAGTCGGTCGCGACCTCGGTTGCTGGCGACTGTCTCCGGTCGGCAACATTCCTCGGTGCGCCTGCTGAATCCTAGCAGGAAGCGTGCCGCCAATCGTGAGCAGGTTCTCATATTAGCGAGGACGCGGGTTTGCGAACGGAATTAGGGCTTGACAGGTGTCAATAAGTGTCAACTTGAGACGTGAAAGTGACAAAGTTTGTCACTCGATCTCCAGTTTCTTCAGCTTGTAGCGCAGCGCGCGGAAGCTGATGCCCAGCACCTTGGCGGCGGCGGTCTTGTTGTAGCGGGTCTGCTCCAGCGCCTTCAGGATCATGCCGCGCTCGAGGTCGCCGAGGTAGTCGTCCAAGGCGAACTCACCCGGGGGCGGTGTGATGATCGGGGGCGTCGCGGGGTCATGGCCGACTTCCGGCAACTGCAAGTCCGCCGCGGTGATGAGGTCGCCTTCGCAGAGGGTGAGCGCGCGCTCAAGGATGTTCTCGAGTTCGCGCACGTTGCCGGGGAAGGGATAGGTTTCCAGGGCCGCCCATGCGTCCGGGGCAAGGTCGATGCGGTCGTCGCCGTCGCCGTTGATTCGTTCCAGGAAGTGCTTCACCAGTGCCGCGACATCCTCGCGCCGTTCGCGCAGCGGCGGCACACGCAGTTGGATGACGTTGATGCGGTAGTAGAGATCCTGGCGGAATCGCCCTTCCTCGACCAGCGCGGCGAGATCCTTGTGGGTGGCGCTCAATATGCGGACGTCGACGGCGACCTCACTCTGGCCGCCGACCGGCCGCACCGCCTTCTCCTGAATGGCGCGCAGCAGCTTCACCTGCATGTGCAGCGGCAGCTCGGCCACTTCGTCTAGAAATAAGGTCCCGCCGTCCGCGGCCTGAAACAGGCCCTGCTTGTCGCTGGTGGCGCCAGTGAAGCTACCCTTCTTGTGGCCGAAGAACTCGCTTTCCATCAGCTCGGAGGGGATGGCGCCGCAATTGACGGGTACGAACGGCTTGTCCCGGCGTGGTCCCTTCTCGTGGATCAGGCGCGCGACCATCTCCTTGCCGGTGCCGGACTCGCCGCTGATATAGACCGGCGCCTGGCTGCGGGCGAGCTTGACGATCATGGAGCGGATGCGCTGCATGGGTTCGGACTCGCCCAGCAGGATCTTGCGTGAGCGGCGATCCTCCACCGGATGCAGGTTCAGCTTGAGCGCGGTGTTGACCAGCTTGCGCAGAATCGCCAGATCGACCGGCTTGGCCACGAAGTCGAAGGCGCCGGCCTTGAGCGCGCGAATGGCGGTATCCATGCTGCCGTGGGCCGTGATCACCGCCACCGGAACGTCCGGATGGTGTTCGCGCATGTGCTCGACCAGATCGATGCCGTTGCCGTCCGGCAGGTTCATGTCGGTCAGGCACAGGGCGAAGTTGCCGCGCGCAAGCTTGGCTTTGCCTTCCGCCACGTTGTTGGCGGTCACCGAATCGACGTCCATGCGCTCCAGGGTGAGCTGGACCAGTTCGCAGATGTCGGGCTCGTCGTCCACGACGAGGGCGAGCGGGCGGTTCATGCGGTTGCGGCCTCCTGGGTCGCGGCGTTCATGGAGATTCGGAAACGGGCCCCGTACTTGCTCGGGGCCAGGTCCAAGCGCGCCTGATTGCTTTCGCACAGTTCCTTGCACAGGTAGAGCCCGAGTCCGGTGCCGCTTGTCGATGTGGTGAAGAACGGCTCGAACAGGCTGCGTGCTACGTCCGGCGGAATGCCCTTGCCGTCGTCGGCGACTTCCAGCGTCACGCGGCCATGATTGCCGTGGGCGCTGATGTGCAGGCAAACGCCGGGCTTGCCGCCATGATCGAGCGCGTTGCGGCAAAGGTTGGTCAGGACCTGATGCAGGTGGTCGGGGTCGAACTCGATCGCGAGGTCTTCGGGCGCCACGGCAGAAACGATCGTGTGCGGCTGCGCCTGCGGGAACTGGGCGCGGAACTCATCGATGAAGGCGCTGAGCCAGGACTTCAGCTCGACCCTGCGCGGCGTGGGCGCTTGCCTGCGGGACAAGGTCAGCACGCTGTCGACCGTGCGGTTAAGACGCGCCCCCTGCTTGCGGATGATCTCGATCAACCGATGATCGGCGTTCGATAGCGCCTCGCTCTCCTGCAGCAGTTGCGCGGCATGCAGCATGGCGCCGAGAGGATTGCGGATCTCGTGCGCGACGCTGGCGCTGAGGCGGCCGAGGGCGGCGAGCTTGCCTTGTTGAACCTGCGCCCGCAGCGCCGCTTCGTCTTCCATGAAGATCAGCAGGCCTTGATCGCTGTCCCGACCCAGTTCCCGCACCCGGATGCCGAGTTCTCGGCTGTCCAATACGATGCTTCTGCTGCCTAGCGTCGGGTTCTCGCGCCAGTTGGCCAGTGCCTCGGCGAGCGGTGGTGCCACCGTCTGCAGCGCTAGTCCTCGGTACTGGTGCGGCCGGCCGGCGAACTCCCAGCCGGCGGCATTCATGAGCAGTATCCGGTCCTCCGCGTCGAGGGCTACCACGCCGGATTGCAGCCGCTGCACGATGTGCCCGTTCAGGGCTTCCAGGCGGCGGACATCGGCGGCACGGCTGTCGGCGAGGGCCTGGTTCTGCAATGCCCGCCTCGCCAGCAAGCTGCTGAGCAACGCCGTCGCGAAAATCGTTACCCCCAGGAAGCCGACCTGACTGTAGCCGATGTTCTGCTGGGTGCCGTGAAGTCCATCGGCGACCTGGGTGGCGAGCAGCAGTAGCGACGCGATCGAGGCGAGCAGCAGGGCCATGCGCACCGGCACCAGCATGCTGCCGCCGGCGATGGCGACCACCATCAGCGCGCCGAGACCGTCGCCCAACGTGCCGCTGGTGTGGATCAGCGTGCAGATCGCGAGGATGTCCACCCCGAGCTGGGCGTACACCTGGGTGGTGAAGTTGGGAATCTTGACCCGCACCAGCAGGTGGAAGATCACGCTGAGCGCGAAGTAAGTCACCGCCGTTGCCAGGAATAGCTTCGGCCGTTCCGCCGGCAAGTACGGGGTGCTGCGGGTGCCGATGAACAACGCGATGAGCGACGCGGTGATCACTATGCGGTAGATGCTGAGAACCGCTAGTGGGCGCCAGCTGTACGCATCGGGGTTCGCCAGCGTGCTCAAATCGTGGTTGGCGCGGGAGGCGGTCATGTGCTGCCGGCCCTGGTCGTAGTGTTTTAGTTATGTTTCGGACAGAGATGTCGCTGCCCTTCGCGCCGTGTCTCCGCTTCCGGCACGAACACGCCGCAGGCGGCGCAACGGACCATCGTGGTTTCCCGCCCGGCGGCCGTCGGCCGGGGCGGTTCCTGGCGCGGCCGGGCCGCCAGCAGGTGACGACGGTACAGCCACGCGGCCACGACCAGGATGACCACAATCAATAGTAACTTGCTCATAACATGCTAGTTTCCCGGCTCCGCTCGCGCCAGGCAAGGGAACAGCGCACACACGCGCCTCATGGCTTTTTTGCCTTGCAGCAGCGTTTGATACAGAATTGCCACTCTCTTCACCAGGGGTACGGAGCCGGCTCCCAATGAATCTCCACGAGTACCAGTCGAAACAGATCTTCTCTCAATACGGCATTCCCGTCCCGCGCGGCATGGTGGCACGCTCCGCTGAAGAGGCGGCGGCGGCGGCTGACAAGCTTGGCGGCAGCGTGTGGGTGGTCAAGGCGCAGGTGCATGCCGGCGGCCGCGGTAAGGCGGGCGGCGTGAAGGTGGTCAAGAGCAAGGAAGACGTGGTCAAGACCACCGAATCCCTGCTGGGCCGCAACCTGGTGACCCACCAGACCGACGCCAAGGGCGTGCCGATCAATGCGGTGATGGTGGAGCAGGGCCTGAGCATCGCTCGCGAGCTTTACCTCAGCGCGCTGGTCGACCGTGGTTCCAAGCGCATCGTGTTCATGGGCTCCGCCGCCGGCGGCATGGACATCGAGGAAGTGGCCGCGACCACGCCGGAGAAGATCATCACCGTGCGGGTGAGCCCCGCCGCCGGTCTGCAGCCCTACCAGGGCCGGCAGATGGCGTTCGCGCTCGGGCTGGAAGGCAAGCAGGTCGGTCAGCTGGTCAAGCTGATGCAGTCGCTGTACCAACTGTTCCTCGACAAGGACCTCTCCCTGGTCGAGATCAACCCGCTCATCGTCACCGGCGACGGCGATCTGCTGGCGCTGGACGCCAAGATCAACGTCGACGAGAACGCCATCGGCGTGAACCGTCAGCCTGAGATCGCCGCCATGCGCGACGTGACCCAGGAAGACGAGACCGAGGTCAAGGCGGCGGAGCACAACCTCAACTACATCACCCTCGACGGCAACATCGGCTGCATGGTCAACGGCGCGGGCCTGGCCATGGCGACCATGGACGTGATCAAGCTGCACGGCGGCGACCCCGCGAACTTCCTCGACGTCGGCGGCGGCGCCACCAAGGAGCGCGTGACCGAGGCGTTCAAGCTGATTCTGTCCAGCCCCAAGGTCGAGGGCATCCTGGTCAACATCTTCGGCGGCATCGTCCGCTGCGACATGATCGCCGAGGGCATCATCGCCGCGGTGAAGGACGTCGGCGTCAAGGTGCCGGTGGTGGTTCGCCTGGAAGGCACCAACGTGGAGAAGGGCAAGGAGCTGCTCGCCCAGAGCGGCCTGAACCTGATCCCGGCCGACAACCTCACCGACGCGGCCAAGAAAGTGGTCGCGGCCGTCGCCAAGTAAGCGCCCACGAGGATTCGACACATGAGCATTCTGGTCGACAAGAACACCAAGGTGATCTGCCAAGGCTTCACCGGCAAGCAGGGCACCTTCCACTCCGAGCAGGCGCTGGCTTACGGCACCAAGCTGGTCGGCGGCGTCACCCCGGGCCGCGGCGGCGACACCCACCTGGGTCTGCCCGTGTTCAACACCGCTCGCGAGGCGGTCGAGGCCACCGGCGCCACCGCCACCATGATCTACGTGCCGGCCGCTTTCGCCGCCGACGCGATCCTCGAGGCGGCCGAGGCCGGCATCAAGGTCATCGCCTGCATCACCGAAGGCATTCCGGTGCTGGACATGCTCAAGGTGAAGGCCGCGCTGGCCGAGTACGACGCGCGCCTGATCGGCCCCAACTGCCCCGGCATCATCACCCCGGGCGAGTGCAAGATCGGCATCATGCCCGGCCACATCCACAAGCCCGGCTCGATCGGTATCGTGTCGCGCTCCGGCACCCTGACCTATGAGGCGGTCAAGCAGACCACCGACATCGGCCTGGGCCAGAGCACCTGCGTTGGTATCGGCGGCGACCCGATCCACGGCATGTCCTTCATCGACTGCCTGGAGCTGTTCGAAGCCGATCGCCAGACCAAGGGCATCGTGATGGTGGGCGAGATCGGCGGTACCGCCGAGGAAGAGGCCGCCGAGTACATCAAGGCGCACGTGCGTAAGCCGGTGGTCGGCTACATCGCCGGTGTCACCGCGCCTCCCGGCAAGCGCATGGGCCATGCCGGCGCCATCATCAGCGGCGGCAAGGGCACGGCCAAGGACAAGTTCGCGGCGCTCGAGGCCGCCGGCGTCGCCATCGTGCGTTCGCCCGCGGAAATCGGCGCGCGGATGAACGAGTTCTTCGCTGGCTAATAGCTAAGCTAGTAGCAGGACTCTCACTGCAGTCCCCTCTCCCGGAATCGGGGGAGGGGAATTTTCGTCTTATCACCACAACAAGGAACGCGCGATGAAGAAGGTCGAAGCCATCATCAAACCGTTCAAGCTCGACGACGTGCGCGAGGCGCTGTCCGAGATCGGCATCACCGGCATGACCGTCACCGAGGTGAAGGGCTTCGGCCGGCAGAAAGGGCACACCGAGCTTTATCGCGGCGCGGAGTACGTGGTCGACTTCCTGCCGAAGATGAAGGTGGAGGTCGTGGTGGCGGACGATGTGGTGGAGCAGTGCGTCGATGCAATCACCAACGCGGCGCGCACCGGCAAGATCGGCGACGGCAAGATCTTCGTCACGCCGGTGGAGAAGGTGATTCGCATCCGCACCGGCGAAGTCGATCAGGACGCGATTTAACCGGTAGCCAAGAGTTATTTATTCGCGGCGAGCCGCTCCCACAGGGGAAAGGGGGCATTCTCCTGTGGGAGCGGCTCCGCCGCGAATGCCTTGAATCGCTCAGCCCGCCTGCTTCGCTAGCGGATGGTCTGGGTAATTGAGCTGGATCACGCGCAGCACGTCCCGCTTCAGTTCCGGCAACTCCAGCCGGTCATAGGCTTCCACCAGCACTTCCAGCGCCTCTTTCACGGCCGGCGTTTCCTGGTAGCTCTCGACGATGCCCTTGGCGCGGTTAGCGGCGGCGACATAGGCGGCGCGCCCCAGATAGTGCTTGGCGATCTGCAGTTCGTGCCTGGCCAGTTGGTTGCGCAACACCAGCATGTGGCGGCGAGCGTCCTCGGCGTAGGGGCTGGCGGGATAGTCGGTCACCAGCCGCCGGAAGTCGGCGAAGGCCTGGCGTAGCGGCTGCGGGTCGCGCAGGGCGCGGTCGGTCTCGAACACCCGGCCGATGAAGTCGGTGCCGCGGTTCATGTTGGCGCTGCCGCGCATGTAGTAGGCGTAGTCGACCCGCTCATGGGTCGGATTGAGACGGATGAAGCGATCCGCCGCGGCGATGGCTGAGTCCCATTCCTCGGCGCCGTAGTAGACGTAAATGATGTCCAGCTCAGCCTGTTTCGCCTCGGGGCCGAACGGGTAGCGCGACTGCAGCGTTTCCAGGCGCTCGATCGCGGTCTGGTAGTTGCCGCTGCGTGTCGCCTTGTTGGCTTCCTGGTAGAACTCCGCCGCGGTCTTGCCTTGGTCCTCGATGTTGACTCCGCTGCCTGAACTCGACGCGCAGGCACTCAACGCCAGCAGCAAGGGCAGAACGGGCAAGGCTTTGGCAAGCTTCATCGCGACCTTCCGGATATAGTAAGCGGCTCATTGTAAAGCTTTACGATAGCGCAGGCACCGCAGCGTACATGGCAGAGTCGATCCAACGTATCGCCACCGTTCCTCCCGAGGCCGCCGGCAGCCGCCTCGATCAGGTGCTGGCGCAGTTATTCCCCGAGTTCTCGCGCAGCCGTCTGCAGCAATGGATCAAGCAGGGCGAAGTCCGCGTCGACGACAAGATCCTGCGCCCGCGCGACAAGCTGTTCGGCGGCGAGGTCATACGGCTCGACGCCGAGGTCGACCAGGCCGGCGACGTGCATCCGCAGGAGATCGGCCTGGAGATCGTCTACGAGGACGACACCCTGCTGGTGCTCAACAAGCCGCCGGGCTTGGTGGTCCATCCCGGCGCCGGCAATCCGGAAGGTACGGTGCAGAACGCGCTGCTGCATCACGCGCCGGACCTGGCCGGGGTGCCGCGCTCGGGGATCGTGCATCGCTTGGACAAGGACACCAGCGGGCTCATGGTGGTCGCCAAGACCTTGAGCGCGCACAAGTCGCTCGTGGAGCAGCTACAGGTGCGGACGGTGCGGCGCGAGTACCTGGCACTGGTGAACGGCACCTTCACCGCCGGTGGCACGGTGGACGCGCCGATCGCCCGTCACCCGCGCGACCGCATCCGCATGGCGGTGGTCGACGGCGGTCGGCCGGCGGTGACGCACTATCGGGTCGCGCAGCGGTTCCGCGCGCACACGCTGTTGCGGGTGAGCCTGGAAACCGGCCGCACCCACCAGATCCGCGTGCACCTGACGCATATCGGCCATCCGCTGGTCGGCGACCCCATCTATGGTGGGCGCCTGCTCCTGCCCAAGGGCGCCACCGACAACGTCCGCGCCGCGTTGCAGGGATTTCGCCGGCAGGCGTTGCACGCCACCCGGCTCGGCCTGGTGCATCCCCAGACCGGTGCCGATATGCAATGGGAAGCGCCGCCGCCGGCCGACATGACCGAGCTGCTGTCGATACTGGCGCGCGAATGTCCGCTGGAGAACGATGCCGAGGATTGAGCCGACGTTGCCGTTGATCGTGCCCGACTGGCCCGCGCCGCCCAACGTGCGGGCGGCGGTCAGCACGCGCGTTGGCGGTGTCAGCGCCGCGCCGTACGACAGTTTCAACCTCGGCGCGCATACCGAAGATCTCCCCGAGCACGTCGCCGAGAACCGGCGCCGGTTGCGGCAGGCGCTGCGGTTGCCCGCCGAGCCGGCCTGGCTGACGCAGGTGCACGGCGTGGAAGTGGTGCGGGCGGAAGTCGCGCCGGCCGAGGCCGACGCCGCTTGGACCGACCGCGCCGGCACCGTCTGCGCCATCCTCACCGCCGATTGTCTGCCGGTGCTGTTCTGCGACGAAGGCGGCGAGGCCGTCGCCGCCGCCCATGCCGGTTGGCGCGGTTTGGCGAGCGGCGTGCTGGAGGCGACGGTTGCGGCCATGGGGCGCGCGCCGCGGACCCTGATGGCGTGGTTGGGGCCAGCGATCGGACCGGATGCGTTCGAGGTGGGCGCGGAGGTGGTGGACCGCTTCCTAGTGCACGATGCCGGCGCTGCCGATTGCTTCAGACCGTCGCCACAGGGGCGCTGGCTGGCCGATCTGTACGGCCTGGCGCGCCGGCGCCTGCACCGGTTCGGACTGGAACGCATCTACGGCGGCGGCTTCTGTACCTTCCATGACCGAGCCCGGTTCTTTTCCTACCGCCGCGACTCCCGCACCGGCCGCATGGCCAGCCTGATCTGGCGCGACTCCTAAGCGCCGCAGCCGGCCGTCCGCGCGTCGTTGCCAACCGGGTGGGCGGCCCCATCTTTCGCCATTCGGGGCGGCCTCATCGAAATTTTTTCACGCGCGGCTTCGATGATTGGGATCAATTCCACAAATTCGTGGTCTCTGGTACTAGTTAGCAGTCAAAGGGGTCGAGTGCTAATCCGCAGGCCCCGTACTCAGAGGAATTGAATCCATGCGTATGGACAAACTGACCACCAAGTTCCAGCTGGCCCTGGCCGACGCTCAGAGCCTGGCGGTGGGACGGGACAATCAGTTCATCGAGCCCGTCCATCTCATGACCGCGCTGCTGGATCAGGACGGCGGCACCACCCGGCCGCTGCTCAATCAAGCCGGCGTCAACGTCAACTACCTGCGCTCGCAGCTGGGCGAGGCGCTGGAGCGGTTGCCCTCCGTCTCCGGTACCCACGGCGAGGTGCACATTTCCAATGACCTGGGCCGGTTGCTGAACCAAACCGACAAGCTGGCGCAGCAGCGCAAGGACCAGTACATCTCCACCGAGCTGTTCGTGCTGGCCGCGGTGGAGGACAAGGGCCAGCTCGGCGATCTGCTGCGCAAGGCCGGTGCCTCCAAGGACGCCGTCAATAAGGCCATCGACGCCGTGCGCGGCGGCCAGAACGTGCAGGATCCCAATGCCGAGGATCAGCGTCAGGCGCTGGAGAAGTACACCATCGACCTGACCCAGCGCGCCGAGCAGGGCAAGCTGGACCCGGTGATCGGCCGCGACGACGAGATCCGCCGCACCGTGCAGGTGCTGCAGCGCCGGACCAAGAACAACCCGGTGCTGATCGGCGAGCCGGGCGTGGGTAAGACCGCCATCGCCGAAGGGCTGGCGCAGCGCATCGTCAACGGCGAGGTGCCCGAGCAGCTCAAGGGCAAGCGGTTGTTGTCGCTCGACATGGGCGCCTTGATCGCGGGCGCGAAGTTCCGCGGCGAGTTCGAGGAGCGGCTCAAGGCGGTGCTCAACGACCTGGCCAAGCAGGAAGGCCAGATCATCCTGTTCATCGACGAGATCCACACCATCGTCGGCGCCGGCAAGGCCGAGGGCTCGATGGACGCCGGCAACATGCTCAAGCCGGCCCTGGCCCGCGGCGAACTGCACTGCATCGGCGCCACCACGCTCGACGAGTACCGCAAGTACATCGAGAAGGATGCCGCCCTCGAGCGCCGCTTCCAGAAGGTGCTGGTGGACGAGCCGTCGGTGGAGGACACCATCGCCATCCTGCGCGGCCTGAAGGAGCGCTACGAGGTGCACCACGGCGTGGAGATCACCGACCCGGCCATCGTCGCCGCGGCCACGCTGTCGCACCGCTACATCACCGACCGGCAGTTGCCGGACAAGGCCATCGACCTGATCGACGAGGCCGCCTCGCGCATCCGCATGGAGATCGATTCCAAGCCCGAGGAGATGGACCGCCTCGAGCGGCGGCTGATCCAGCTCAAGATCGAGCGCGAGGCGCTGAGCAAGGAATCGGACGAGGCTTCGAAGAAGCGGCTGGAGGCGCTGCAGGACGAGATCCAGAAGCTGGAGAAGGAATTCGCCGAGCTGGAGGAGATCTGGAACGCCGAGAAGGCGGCGGTGCAGGGCGCGTCCAGCATCAAGGAGGCGCTGGAGCGGGCGCGGCTGGAGCTGGAGACGGCGCGCCGTGCCGGCGATCTGGCGCGCATGTCCGAGCTGCAGTACGGCCGCATTCCGGAGCTGGAGCGCCAGCTCGACATGGCGACCCAGGCCGAGATGCACGACATGCGGCTGCTGCGTAACCGCGTGACCGACGAGGAGATCGCCGAGGTGGTCTCCAAGTGGACCGGTATCCCGGTGAGCAAGATGCTCGAGGGCGAGAAGGAGAAGCTCCTGCGCATGGAAGAGGAGCTGAAGAAGCGCGTGGTGGGCCAGGAGGAAGCGGTTTCGGCCGTGTCCAACGCCATCCGCCGCTCGCGCGCCGGCTTGTCCGACCCGAACCGGCCCAACGGCAGCTTCCTGTTCCTCGGCCCCACCGGCGTCGGTAAGACCGAGCTGTGCAAGGCCTTGGCCAGCTTCCTGTTCGACACAGAGGAGGCGATGGTCCGCATCGACATGTCGGAGTACATGGAGAAGCACGCCGTGGCCCGATTGATCGGCGCGCCTCCCGGCTACGTCGGTTACGAGGAGGGCGGCTACCTGACCGAGGCGGTGCGGCGCAAGCCCTACTCGGTGATCCTGCTCGACGAGGTCGAGAAGGCGCACCCGGACGTGTTCAACATCCTGCTGCAGGTGCTGGACGACGGCCGCCTGACCGACTCGCACGGCCGCACGGTCGACTTCCGCAACACGGTGATCGTGATGACCTCCAACCTGGGCTCGAGCATGATCCAGGAGCGGATCGGCACGGCCACCTACGAGGAGCTGAAGAGCGATCTCATGGACGTGCTCACCGGCCACTTCCGGCCGGAGTTCGTCAACCGCGTCGACGAGGTGGTGGTGTTCCGGCCGCTGGGCCGCGAGCAGATCCGCTCGATCACCAAGATCCAGACCGGCTACCTGGATCGGCGGCTGGCCGAGCGCGACATGCACATCGTCTTCACCGACGCGGCGCTCGACCTCATCGGCAACGCCGGCTTCGACCCGGTGTACGGGGCGCGGCCGCTCAAGCGCGTCATCCAGAACCGGGTGGAGAACAGCCTGGCGCAGGAGATCCTGCGCGGTCAGTTTGGCCCGGGCGACACCATCCGGGTCGACGTGCGCGACGGCGAGTTCGTGTTCGAGAAGGGGGCCAAGGCCGAGGCGGCGTGAGCGCCAAGAGGCCGACAGCGACCCTCGCCCCTCTCCCGGTTCCGGGAGAGGGGCAATATCAAGCGTCCGGACTAGATGCCGCGCCGAACGTCCGCCGCTCCTCATTCTTTGGGCAGGCGCCGTTCCCCCGCCGTGCTGGTGAGCAGCACCCAATCCAGCATCCGATCCGGCAGCAACCGGCGCATGACGCCGAAGAAATAGGTCGGCGCCGTCACCGGATAACGGATCCTCGGCCGCGGACTCTCCAGCGCGTGGATCACCTTCTTAAGCACCGCCTCCGGCCCGCGCTTGAAGCGCGAGCCGCCCTGCTCGCCACGCAAGCGCCGTTCCAGCGCGACGTAGTCGCGTTCGTGCGCGCTGCCGCGCGGCTCGATGTTGGCCTTGAAGGCGCGGTAGGAGTTATCGCGGAAGCGGCTGGCGATGGGGCCGGGTTCGATCAAGCAGACCGAGATGCCGCTGCCGCGCAGTTCCATGCGCAACGTGTCGGAAATGCCCTCGAGCGCGTACTTGCTGGCCACGTAGGCGCCGCGGTAGGGCAGGGCGCTGATGCCTAGCACCGAGCTGCACTGCAGGATGCGGCCGTGGCCCTGGCGGCGCATGATGGGGATCACCCGGTTGGTCAGCTCCACCAGCCCGAACAGATTGGTCTCGAACTGACGGCGCAGTAGCTCGCGGCTGAGATCCTCCACCGCGCCGGGCTGACCGTAACCGGCGTTGTTGAACAGGGCATCGAGCGTCCCGCCGGTGCGCGCCAGCACCGTTTCCACGGCCGCGCGGATGCTGGCCGGCTGCTCCAGGTCCAGCGTCAGCGCCTCCAGTCCTTCCGCCTGCAGGCGTTCCACGTCCCCGGCCTTGCGGGCGGTGGCGAACACTCGCCAGCCGCGCGCCTTGAGCCCTTGGGCAACGTGGTGGCCGATGCCGCTGGAGCAGCCGGTGATCAGGATAGAGCGGGTCATGGCTTTGGTTTCGTCCGGGATGCGCGCTAGTTCGTGGCTGCGGGGCCGCCGTGCGATCACTATACGGCACCGGAACGCTTGCACCGACGCGTGGTCTGAAACGCGGAGCCGCCCGAGCATGTCCAGGCTTGATTGGTTTAGCACTCTAGTGTAGTAAGTGCTAACCGAATCGCCCCGTCGGCTCTGACGGGCAGCAATCCCCCAATACACTGAAGCTTGACGAGGAATCTTCCATGCCGATCTACGAGTACCGTTGCAGTGAGTGCACGCACGATCTCGAGGTCATCCAGGGCATGAGCGACCCTGAGTTGGTCGACTGCCCCAAGTGCGGCAAGCCCGGGCTGAAGAAGCTGATCTCCGCGGCCGGTTTCCGCCTCAAGGGCGGCGGCTGGTACGAGACCGACTTCAAGAGCGGCAACAAGAAGAATCTGGCCGGCGATTCCGGCAGTTCCAGCGGCTCGACCTCGAGCACCGGCACCGACAGCTAAGCGGATTGCGTCCGCTGCGGAGCCGTGCCTTGCGCGGCTCCGGTCAGGCACTTACCATTGCCCGCCTAGTCTCCCCTCCTTATCGACAGTTCTCCGTGGAGTGCCCATGCGCAGTCACTACTGCGGCCAAGTTACCGAATCTCTCCTCAACCAGGACGTCGAGGTCAGTGGTTGGGTCCATCGCCGGCGCGACCACGGTGGCGTGATCTTCATCGATTTGCGTGACCGCGAAGGCCTGGTGCAGATCGTGTTCGATCCGGATTACAAAGAGGCGTTCGAGACCGCCGAGCGGGTGCGCAGCGAGTACGTGCTGCGGGTGAAGGGCAAGGTACGCGAGCGTCCGGCCGGCACCCAGAACCCGGATCTGCTCACCGGCAAGATCGAGATCCTGGCCAAGGAAGTCGAGATCCTCAACCGTTCCCGCCCGCTGCCGTTCCAGCTGGACGAGGAGGTCAACGAGGAAATCCGCCTGCGCTACCGCTACCTCGACCTGCGCCGGCCGGAAATGCAGCACAAGCTGCGGACCCGCGCGCGGGTGAGCAGCGCGCTGCGCCGCTTCCTCGACGGCAACGGCTTCATCGACGTCGAGACGCCGATGCTGACCAAGGCCACGCCCGAGGGCGCGCGCGACTACCTGGTGCCCAGCCGCGTGCATCCGGGTTCGTTCTACGCGCTGCCGCAGTCGCCGCAGCTGTTCAAGCAGCTGCTGATGATGTCCGGTTTCGACCGCTACTATCAGATCGTGCGCTGCTTCCGCGACGAGGACCTGCGCGCCGACCGCCAGCCGGAGTTCACCCAGCTCGATATCGAGACCTCGTTCCTGAACGAGGAGCAGATCATGACGCTCATGGAGCAGATGATCCGCGAGCTGTTCGCCGAGGTGCTGCAGGTCGAGCTGCCCAACCCGTTCCCGCGCATGACCTTCGCCGAGGCCATGGCGCGCTATGGCGTGGACAAGCCGGACCTGCGCATCCCGCTGGAGCTGGTCGACGTCAAGGATCTGATGGACGGCGTCGAGTTCAAGGTGTTCGCCGGCCCGGCCGCCGATCCCAAGGGCCGCGTCACCGCGCTCAAGGTGCCGAACGGCGGCGAGCTGCTGTCGCGCAAGCAGATCGACGACTACACCAGCTTCGTCGGTCGGTACGGCGCCAAGGGCCTGGCGTATATCAAGGTCAACGATATCGCCCAGGGCCGTGACGGGTTGCAGTCGCCGATCCTGAAGTTCCTGACCGACGCGGCGATCGAGGGCATCCTCAGCCGCACCGGCGCCAAGAACGGCGACCTGATCTTCTTCGGTTCGGACAAGGCCAAGATCGTTTCCGAGTCGCTGGGCGCGCTGCGCATCAAGCTCGGCCACGACCTGGGGCTGGTGGAGAAGGGCTGGCGGCCGCTGTGGGTGGTCGACTTCCCAATGTTCGAATACGACGAGAAGGACGGCCGCTACTACTCGCTGCACCACCCGTTCACCGCGCCCAAGATCGACAGCCTGGACGCGCTCAAGGGCGATCCGGAAGCGATTCTGTCGCGCGCCTACGACATGGTGCTGAACGGCACCGAGATCGGCGGCGGTTCGGTGCGTATCCACCGCCCCGACATGCAGCAGGCGGTGTTCGAGCTGCTGGGCATCGGCGAGGAAGAGGCGAAGTCCAAGTTCGGCTTCCTGCTCGACGCGCTCGACTTCGGCGCGCCGCCGCACGGTGGTCTCGCCTTCGGTCTGGATCGCCTGGTCATGCTCATGACCGGTTCGAGCTCGATCCGCGAGGTCATGGCCTTCCCCAAGACCCAGACCGCCAGCGACCTGCTCACCGAGGCTCCGGCGCCGGTGACCGAGGCCCAGCTCAAGGAGCTGCACATCCGCGTTCGTCAGCCGGTCACCAGCGCCAGCTGATGGCGAGAGGCCTCCCTTCCTGGCGGGAAGGGAGACCCCGCAATGAAACGTCTTTCTCCGCGCGCCGCGATCGTCGATCGCGGCCTGCCGGCTCACCAGGACTCGAGATCGAGTTCCTCTTCGCCGTCCAGCTCGTCCTCGCCGTTCTCCCGCTGAATCAATACGTTGTCGATCGCCATCTGCAGGCGGTTCAGCGCGTCCGCCAAGTCGGCCAACTGATCTTCCGTCAGCGACTTGAGCGCGGCATACACCGGCTCGACTAGCTCCTCGACATGCTGGTCGATCATTTCGCGTTCCCCCCAGCGACCCTGACTGTGCGCGTACGTTTCTCTATAGCACAGCGAGTTTCGGCCGCAACGCGGGGCAAGCCCGGGCGGTAAGGACAGGTACGGCCCGCGATCCGCCGCTTTGGCGCGATCCGCGTGGAATCTTGGGGCGGGGAGCTGCCCCGGCGAGAGAGGCCACCGGAGCCGCCGCCCCGGCGGGCGGCGGCTCCGGCGGACAGAACGGGCTTAACGGCCCTGGTTGGCTTCCTGCCGCAGATCCTTGCGCAGGATCTTGCCGACCGGCGACTTCGGGAGTTCCTTCTTGAACACGAACTCCTTGGGCACCTTGTAGGCGGTCAGCTGGCTGCGGCACCACTTCTCGAGCTCGGCCGCGGTGAGCTTGTCGTTGGCCGGGGCGACGTAGGCGCGCACGGTCTCGCCGCCGGTCGGGGACTTCACGCCGACCACCGCACACTCCAGCACGTCCGGATGGGCGTTCAGGCAGGCCTCGACTTCGTTCGGATACACGTTGAAGCCGTTCACGTCGATCATGTCCTTCTTACGATCGACGATCTTGAGGTAGCCGCGCTCGTCCATCTCGGCGATGTCGCCGGTGCGGAACCAGCCGTCCTGCAGCACTTCCGCGGTGGCTTCGGGGCGGCCCCAGTAGCCGCGCATCACCTGCGGGCCCTTCACCGCCAGCTCGCCAGGCTGGTTGTAGCCCAACGGCTGACCGTCGTCGCCGAGGATGCGGATCTCGGTGCCCTGCACCGGAATACCGATGGTGCCGAGCCGGATCTCGCCGCCGACCGGATTGGTCGTCACCACCGGCGCGGTTTCCGACAGGCCGTAGCCTTCGCAGATGCCGCTGCCGACCAGCTTCTTCCATTCCTCGGCCACGTGCGGATGCAGCGCGGTGCCGCCGGCGAACGTCAGCGACAGCGTGCGCGGCGGGTTGTCACGGAACCACTGCTCGCGTAGCAGGCCCTGGAACAGCACGTTCACGCCGGCGAACTTGGTCGGCGGGAACAGCTCGAAGGCCTTGCGCAGGTTGCTCGGCGGACGCGGCGACGGGCACAGGACGTTGTGACCGCCGACCGACAGGAAGGTGAGCATGTTCGCGGTGAAGGCGAAGATGTGATACAGCGGCAGCGCGGTGATGACCACGTCCTTGCCTTCCTGGATGGAGGGCTTGGAAATCGCCAGCACCTGCGCCAGGTTCGACAGCAGGTTGCCGTGGGTCAGCTCGGCACCCTTGGCCACGCCGGTGGTGCCGCCGGTGTACTGCAGCACCGAGGTGTCGTCCCGGGTGAGGCCCTCGCCGCGCTTGAGGCCGCGGCCCAGATGGCCCTTGCCCAGCTTCAGCGCGCGCGGCAGCGGCACGGCCGGCATCGGGCACGCCGGCACCGCCTTCTTGACGCGCTTGAGCACGAACTTCAGCAGCGACTGCTTCGGCTGCGGGAAGAAGTCCACCACGCTCGCCAGCACCACGGTGTTCACCTGGGTGCCGTTCAGCGCCGCCGTGAGCTTGTCGGCGAACATGTCGATGATCACCAGCACCTTGGCGCCGCTGTCCTTGAGCTGGTGGTTCATCTCCGGCGCGGTGTACAGCGGGTTGACGTTCACCAGCACGCAGCCGGCCTTGAAGATGCCGAAGGCGCAGATCGGATAGGCCAGGCAGTTCGGCGCCTGCACCGCGACGCGGTCACCCTTCTTCAGGCCCAGTTCGTGCTCGAGGTACGCCGCGAAGGCATCCGAGGCCTGGTCCATTTCCTGGTAAGTCAACGTGGCGTTCAGGCCGTTGTCCAGGCAGATGGTAAAGGCGGGCTTGGTCGCGTACTTCGCCGCGCTGGCGCTTACCAATTGCGCCAGGTTGGCATACGGCAGTTGCTCGAGTTCGCGCGGTACGCCGGCGCCATATTCATTGAGCCAGGGTCGGTCCTGGCCGGCGGGAGTCGTCGTGACTGCTTCCATCGGTAATCTCCTCCAGTCCTGAGTTATCAAAATCCCGGGTCCGCCGGGCGGATCCCTATCGTTTACCGCGCGTCGGCTCAATCCGGCCCCAGTATAAGGCCCCTTGGCCGTCCGCCAAGACGATTGAGAACGCAACCGAAATTGAGTTGCTCATCAATTTGATCTAAAACGCGCCACAGAACAAGAAGCTGTGGCGAGCGGCAGGCGGGTAGGGTGGGAGCCTTGGGCTGTGTTCTCGTCTGGGGCGGCCACGGAGACCGCAATTGCACCGCCCGTCGGTATTTCATACGGCCAGCACGGAATCCGTTTCCGCATGGGCAGGCCGCGACACCCGTTTCGTGTTCGAGGAAAAAAGCCCGCAGCCAGGCAGGTGAGAAATTTGTCTTCAGGCCGGGGCGATAGAACTGGAATGCGCGTTTTGGCGCAGCCGCGCCTCCACGCCCGGCCGGCGGCAGCAGCAAACATTTCCGTGGCGGGAGGCTCGGTCGGTCACGCTCCATCCACGTGAATTCCCCGGCCAACTGCGCCGGCGCATCGGCTAGCAGCGTGCTGACCTGCTGCTGGGCGCGCAAGTCCAAGGAGGGGGCGAGATCGGCTGCCTTGCACCGCAGGCCGAGAACATTGTGTCTAGGCACGCATCTGGCACGGCGGGTGAGGCGATGCGCAGCGAACTGCCTGAGGGAATGGTGGGCCGTGTTGGATTCGAACCAACGACCAGCGGATTAAAAGTCCGATGCTCTACCGACTGAGCTAACGGCCCACGAGTTGGGAGTCTGGCGGAATCAACCACTTGCAGCGCTTGCCGCGCATCGAGTGAACGCGAGGAAGAGAGAAATTGGGCCTTCCGTGGCACAAATTTGGCACAACCGGGCTCAGTCGGCTCCGGTGCGGAGCCGTTACTGGAGGGCGCTGCTCGACGGTTTGGCAGCGCGTGACGCCCGCTTGCGGAGTAGGGACTGCGGGGATGGCAAGACGTAGTCTCCGGGCATGAACATGAACACGGTCCCGCGTATAGCCCTGAATCCCAAACGGCTGTCGTAGCGCTTGAGTTTGCGCACCGCCGCTTGTTGGTCTCGTGGCGCGGCGTCCAGGCCCATCCGCGTCCACCATCCGAGCTCGTCTCCGGCATCTGGTCGGGGGCAGAACTGAAGAGGGATCACCTGCAGGCCGACCACGGCTACGTTCAGTGCATAACGCTGGATCAAGGCCCGCATCACGAGCAGGCCGAGCCCGCCTCCCCGGTAGTTGGGAAGGACCTCGAGGCGATCGAGCATCAGTAGGTTCGAGCCGTTAGTGAAGTAGCGCAGCACGGGTTCAAGCCGCTCGGAGTAAGGTCGTCCGTGGCGGTCCAACACGATGCTCGCGAAGGCGCGCGAATCTGCGTTGCGGTCGAGCACGTCCACAGGAGCGTGTCCTGCCTCCATTGCGCGTTCGAAGTCGGCGATGCTTATGCGAAACCGCCCGGCTTCCGTTCCTTCGGCCAATGGATGGTCAATATTCTCCGGGTTGGTGTAGTCGACGATACGGCCTTCGAGTCGGTAGTGGAACTCTTCCGGCAGGGTTGCGTGCAACGGTATGACTTGCTCGTCGAGGACGAGTTCGATGCTGTCGATGTCGAAGTCGGCCATGGCGTCCCGATCTGCTTGTTGATCTTCAGGGGATCGTCCGGCCTCACCAGAGCGGCAAGTCGTAGCGCGGGCGTCCGGTGACGACGGACGCAATAAAGATATTGTGTCTGCCCGTGCAAGTTGAGCAGGCAGTTGTAGGCAGTTCTCACCGGCTGCGCTCTGGGGTCGCTCCCTAGGCGAACTCAGCGTGCTACTTCCGCTGACCGCAGCTTCAGTCGTTGCGTCAGCACTCGAAGCACCAGTAGATCGAACTCCCGCTTCTTGTCCTCGTCCTCGAGAAGCTGCATGACTAGCTTCTCTTGATCGTTCATCGCATCGAGCAGCGAGTCCGTGTTGCGTTTCGGAAAGAGGCCGTGCATCACCTGCTCTGGGCTGTGCTCGCTGACTTGAGCCATTACGACTTCATCCCGCTCAGCACGATCGGCCACGGCGTCGACCAGCCGCAGTTGATCCGCGTCACTCACCTCCGTTCCGAAGATCTGGTTCAGCCGCTCGATGATCTCCGACAGCCGCCTCTTCTCCGGATCATGTGGCTTGCCGGAGCCGACATCGGTGATCGGTTTGAGGCGGTAGTCTTCGCCGCTTTCGCCGAGCCGCAGGCGGTGCTCGGCGCGCTTGGTCAGCCTGTAATGGGTGAGCGAGAGTTCGCTTACGTCGATCTCATCCTCGTCGGGGCGATTGACTCGCAGCAGCGGGTGCAGATGCTTGGCATAGACACACAGCTGCTCAAGTTCAGGGTCGTCATAGACGACGATCTGGGACAAGAACTCGTAAGCGCGCACGAAGCTCTGCAGGTTCTTCTTGAACAGGTCCAGCCCGTCGAGCACGGTGCCGTAGTCCTTCAGCTCCTGCTCGGCTCGCGCTAAGCCGGGCTTGTCCCCCAGAGCCTCCGCCTTTCGTTTCGCCTCGCGCCACTCCTGCAGTTTCTCCAGCGCGGTCTTATAGCGGGTGATGAAGCGATTCCGAGCTGGTTTGGTATGGTGGGTCAGGCGGCTGTCCGGTGCCTTCGGGTCGAAGAAGGCGCGGGCGAAGGCTGTAACCTCTTCCCAGTGGTAGATCCTCGCTTCGTCCAGGCTGCGCTGGAGGTCGTAGACCACCTGCGAGTCTGAAACGTCCGTCAGCTCAGCCGTGTTGTAGTAGGGCTCGAAGGCGGCAAGGATGTCCTGCGGATCGTTGAAGAAATCGAGGATGAACGTCTCCTTGCCTGGGAAGGTGCGGTTCAGCCGCGAGAGCGTCTGCACGCAGTCCACGCCCTGCAGTTTCTTGTCCACATACATGGCGCAGAGCTTGGGTTGATCGAAGCCGGTCTGGAACTTGTTGGCCGCGATCATGACGTTGTAGTCGGCGGTATCGAAAGCGTCGCGCAGGTCGCGCCCCTTCAGCCCCGGATTGAGCAGCGCACTGGTCTCGCTGACCTCCTCCGGGATGACTTCATCGGCCGGAACTGTCCCCGAGAAGGCGACCAGGGGATGCACATCGTCATAGCCCCGCTGCTCGCAATAGGCCCTCATCGCCAGGGTATAACGCACCGCTTCCTGACGGCTGGCCGTCACCACCATGGCTTTTGCCTGACCATCCAGCAGGTGGCGAACGTTGGCGCGGAAGTGCTCGACGATCACCTCGACCTTCTGGCTGATGTTATAGGGATGCAACCGCACCCAGCGCGCGAGCTTGCGCGACGCCTTGCGTGATTCGACCTCCCGATCATCGGCCTCCGGATGGGCCAGCTTCCAGGCGGTGCTGTAGGTCACGTAGCGCTTGAGCACATCGAGGATGAAGCCTTCCTCGATGGCTTGGCGCATGGAGTAGACGTGAAACGGCTCGGGCTTGTTGTCGGGGCCGCGGGGCAGGTTCGGATTCGGCTCGCGTCCGAACAACTCCAGCGTCTTCGCCTTAGGGGTCGCGGTGAACGCGTAGTAGCTGATGCGCTCGCTCGGCTTGCGCGCCTCCACCGCGGCACTCAGCAGTTCTTCCGCGCTGAGTTCGTCGCCCTCGGGCCGGTCGGCGCCGAGGATCGCCTTGAGCTTGCTCGCCGACGAGCCGGTCTGCGAGGAGTGCGCCTCGTCGGCGATCACGGCATAGCGCCCGGAGGCGAGCTGCGGATGCTTGTCCAGCGCGTCGAACAGGGCAGGGAAGGTCTGGATCGTAACGATGATGATGCGGGTCTGGTTCATGAGCGCGTCAGCCAGCTGCTCGGATTTGCTCTGGCTGCCGACATCGCGGGTGATGGGCCGCACCACCCCTTGCGCATGCTCGAACTGGTAGATGGTCTCTTGCAGCTGGCTGTCGAGCACGGTGCGGTCGGTGACCACGATCACGGAGTTGAAGAGCTTCTGACCCTGATCGTCATAGAGAGAGGCGAGCTGGTGCGCCGTCCAGGCAATCGAGTTGGACTTGCCCGAGCCGGCGCTGTGCTGGATGAGGTAACGCCTGCCGGCGCCTTCTGCGCGGGTGGCATCGATCAGCTTGTTGACCACGTCCCACTGATGGAAGCGCGGGAAGATCAGCGTTTCCTTGGTCGTGCGCTTACCGTGGAAGTCTTCGACGGTCTTGCGCTCCAGGTGCAGGAAGCGCCCCAGGATCTTTAGCCAAGCGTCCGGCTGCAGCACACGCTCCCACAGGTAGGCCGTGGCGTAATCGTCCTCATTCTGCGGCAGCGGATTGCCCGCGCCGCCATCCTCGGTGCCGAGGTTGAACGGCAGAAAGAACGTGTCACGCCCGGCCAGCTTGGTGGTCATAGCGACCTCGAACTGGCTTACCGCGAAATGCACCAGCGCGCCACGCTTGAAGGTGAGCAGCGGCTCTTCCTTGCGCGTCAGCGGGTCTTTCACCGGCCGGTCGCGGCAATACTGCCGCTTGGCCTGTTCCGCCGACTGCTTGAACTCGCTCTTCAGCTCCAGCGTCGCCGTCGGGATGCCGTTGACGAACAGCACCAGGTCCAGCCGCGGGTCGTATTCGCCCTTGCGCGCGTGCGGCGAGTAGGACACTTCCGGCACCACCCGCAACCGATTAGCGCGGTAACGAACCAGCGACTCCTGATTCATCTCGTGATCGGGCTTGAAGCTACACAGCTCAACCCTCGCGCCCGGCACGCGGAAGCCGTGCCGCAGCACATCCAGCGTGCCGTGCTTATCCAATTCGCGGGTGACGGCGCGGATCAGCGCCGCTTCGGGGTTCTGCCCGTTGTGCTTGCAGAAGCGCTCCCACTGCTGCGGGTGGGCGTCCTGGTAGTAGCCGACCACGTCCTCGGTGTAGAGCGCAGTGGCGCGGTCATAGCCACGTGCGCTTCCAACCAGCCAGCCGTTGGCTGCGAGCGAGTCGATGATGTCCTGCTGGAAGCGCTGTTCTTTGCTCTTGTCCATTGTTCTTATCGCTTTGCGGGAAACCAGACCGGCCGGTCTCTCCAGTCGGGCGGGAAGCCCATGGCTGTGGGATCGATTCGATGCTGCTCCAGCAACGCCACCAGGCGATCGCGCCAGTGGTGCCGTGGACTGACCCGGTCCAGCATATAGGCCAGCGCCGTCACGGTGTTGTAGAGCTTTCTCTCGGTGCGGCCCTCAACGCTACGCACCAACTCCACCGGCCGGCCCGCGGGCAGCCTGAAGGTGAACGTAAACTCGCGGTTCCACAGCCGGCTGTGGTGGGCGCAGAGATTGCGGACCGTGGTCAGGTGATGGAGAAAGGACGTGAGGTTGACCTCATCAATTCCGTATTCGAGCGCCACCTCGTTCCGATCCCGTCGCCGCAGCGTGTTCGAGAACCACTTCGAGAGCTGGCCGAAGCTCATGATCTCCACCAGCGCCCAGATCGGCGGCAGGGCTTCGTCATACGTCTCGCGCAGGTGGCGGATGAAGGTCTCCTGACTGGCCGCGACGTCCGCTCGCAACCGGGCAACGTGCTCGTCATAGCGCCACTCAGGCTTGAACAGCTCGCGCTGCAGATGACAATGCGGGCCGTAGCGGTGAGCCATCGTATACGCCCAGCGGGTGCGGACGGACACTTCGATCCGCTCGATCGCGTCCAGCACCAGCAAGCGCAGCTCGCGGTCGAAGACGTAGAGGCTCAGCACCGCCTCGAAGGTCGTGCCGGGGGAGAACTGATGGCTGGCATGCTCCGCCTCGAACGGCAGCCAGTAGGCGCCAAGGCGGTAGTAGTTGAGATGAGCGAGGTAATACCGTGCGGCGTCGCGGTCGTCGATGACCATACCGCGCTCGATCAGGCGATCGAGCTGCTCATCGAGGGTGAGGGCCGGCTTAGCGAAGCGCATGTGCCGGCCTCAGAAAAAAGTAACCCCCCAGGGTGCGCATCGTTGAGAGGCGTGGGGGGTGTTGTTGGGGTGAAGTATAGGGATCGCGCGCCCGAATGCAAGTGGCGCGTTGGCTCGACGGCGTGCCGCAGTCGTAGCCCGTGCCGCTATCTATCTGTCGGCCTCTGACAGCGAGGGCGCCGACGGTGTTCTGCGGAAACCGTGCTTCGCCGCTAACCATATGCTGGACGCTCTTCGGCGGCCTGCAGCCATTCTTGTTGTTCTTCTGCTAGTCGCTGCCAGCCCCGGACATCGATCTTGCCGGTGACCGCTGCGGAGATCAGAGACGAGCGGCGTTCATGAAGTAGGCGGACTGCCGCTGCAGCCTCGTCGATCAACGCATCTATCTGCGCGGCATCCGCTTCAATAGCGGCACTGATTGCATATTGTTCTTCTGCGGGAGGCATTGCGACAACAAGATTTCGTATCTGCTCGACGTTAACCCTCTTAAACGTCGCGCCAACCATCATAACTTCCAGTTGCTTTTGCACCGTATCCGAATGGACTAGATGATAAAGAAAGCTACTGGAAAGCGATTTGTCACCTTTCTTTAGCAGGCACACGTCCTGCCCCATTGCGAAAGGCGGATGCCATGGCGCGACCTCCGCGATCTCTCCGACAGTCGCATTCCGACTAAAGATGAGGTCGCCAACTTCGGGTTTGCGGCCCTCTCCGATTAGCTGCCGATAGTATTTCTCTGTTGTCGACTTCGCGTTCTCCAAGTTGACGTAGCGAGCCTGCACTTCACGGATGCTTGCCAGCGGCACCCCGTCATCCACGAACTCCGCTGTTATGTGCTTGCAGTCCGTTACGGTCCAGAAGTGCTTCAACGCAGAAACATCCCAATGTGCCGGCACCTCCCCGAGCCACTCCACCCCGGAGTCCTTCATCGGCACGGTCGGGTCCAGGCCCTTGGTGACGGCATGCGAGATCACGGCCTGCCGCTTCTCCTTCAGGAGTTCGATCAGGCGCTTCTGCTCGTCGACCAGAGCGTCGATCTTGGCGGTTTCGTGGTCGAGGAAGGCGGCGATGGTGCCCTGCTCCTGACCTGGAGGCCAAGCAATACTGAAGTTTCTAACAAACTCGTCAGGCACGCGCTTCTGCCCGCCAGCGCCATACATCGCTGCCTCTCCGAGGGCGCGGAATGGCTCCGAAGAGATAACACGGAACAGATACTCGCTGCTGACCATGTCGTGCCGGGGCCTCACTACCGTCAGCTCGGTGGTGCCAAGCCCAACGCCGTTACAGAGGCCCCGCATGATCGCCCCCTTCCCGTTCTCGAAACAGGGCGTGATCTTGGCGAGCGTCACATCTCCTTCTTTGAAGTAGGTGTAGCCATTAAGGACATCGCCCAAAGCCCGAGTTTGCTCGAGATCCAGTGATCCGTTCTCACCCACGGCCTCCATCGGGAGAAAACTAACTTCGGTGTCCCCCGGCATGCCACGCACCTCGGACTTCGAAGGATTCAACGCGGCCGCGAATCGAAGGCGTCGGACCTTCCAGTGTGCCGGCACCTCCCCCAGCCACTCGACGCCCGAGTCCTTGTATTCGGGATACCTCGGGAAGCTCACGCCGAAAGCTCCTCGATCATGCGCTTGATCCGATCCGTGCAAGCCTTCAGATCGGCGTCGATCTCCTCCAGCGGCCGGGGCGGCTGGAACACGTAGAAGTGCCTGTTGAAGGGGATCTCGAAGCCGACGATGCCGATCTCGCCGTCCAACAGGTCGCGCTTGCTCTCGTCGATCCAGGCGTCCGGCACGTGGGGCCTTACCTCGCGCTCGAAGTAATCGAACACCGACTCGCCAAGCGGCACGTTCTCATAGTCGCGCAGGTTGCTGTCCGGCTCCGGGTTGCCGTCCTTGTCGCGGCAGACGTCCGCTTCGGGGTCTGGCTCCGATAGGGCATTGAGCACGCTCTTCAGCTGCGGTGCGCCGAGCTTGATGCCACGCTCCTTGAGCGCTCGCGTCAGATCCTTGGTGAAGGCGTCGCGGTTGCGGTAGAGCTGCCCGCCCAGATCCTCGCATGCAGCCAGGATGGTGACGCGGGTGAGGTCGTCGAGCTTCTCGATCGCCTTCTCGTTGAGGATGCGGCGGATGCGCTCCTCGCTGGCCTGGAAGTTGAGCCGCAGCGGCCGCTCGATGGTGATGCGCCGGTAGCCGAAGGCCTCGACCGGCAGGATCTTGCTCTCGCCGCTCTGCTCGAAGGCGCCGTAGAGCCGGACGATGGCGTTGATGTGCTCCTCGTCGAGGACGTTGCGCTTGTTGCCGAGCGACTTGCGCATCTTGCTGAAGCGGCCGGCGGCGTTGATGAGCTGCACCTTGCCGCGGCGCTGAGCCGGCTTGTTGTTGGAGAGAACCCAGACGTAGGTAGCGATGCCGGTGTTGTAGAACATGTCGGTCGGCAGCGCGACGATCGCCTCGACCAGATCACGCTGCAGCAAATGCCGGCGGATCTCCGACTCGCCGCTGCCAGCGCCGCCGGTGAACAGCGGCGAGCCATTGAGGATGATGCCGATGCGGGAGCCGCCTTCACGCGGATCGCGCATCTTGCTGACCAGGTGCAGCAGGAACAGCAGCGAGCCGTCCGATACCCGCGGCAGGCCCGGGCCGAAGCGGCCGTCGTAGCCCTTGAGCTTGTGCTCGTCGCTGACCTGCTTCTCCACCTTCTTCCAGTCGACGCCGAATGGCGGGTTGGAGAGCATGAAGTCGAAGTGCGCGCCGGCGTGCTGGTCGTCGGACAGCGTGTTGCCGAGCTTGATGTTAGCGATGTCCTGCCCCTTGATGAGCATGTCCGCCTTGCAGATGGCGTAGGACTCCGGATTCAGCTCCTGGCCGTGCAGCGAGACGCTGACGTTCTCGCTCACCTGCTGGATGTATTCATCGCTCTCTGAGAGGAACCCACCCGTCCCGGCCGTGGGATCGTAGATGGTCACGATCCCGTGGGGCCGTAGCTTCTCGTCCTGCCCGGTAAGCACCAGCGAGGTGGTGAGGTGGACGATGTCGCGCGGGGTGAAGTGCTCACCGGCGGTGTCATTGGACGACTCAGCGAACTTGCGGATCAGCTCCTCGAAGATGATCCCCATGCCGAAGTTGCTGATGGACTTGGGGCTCAGATCGATACTCGCGAAGCGCTGCACGACCTGATAGAGCAGGTTGTTGTCGTCCAGCTGCTCGACGAAGTCCTCGAAGTGGAAGTGTTCGAAGATCTCCCGCGCTTCCTTGCTGAAGCACTGCACGTAGCTGTTGAGGTCGTCCAGCGTCTGGGTGTCGGACAGGGTTCCGAGGTTGAGCGGGGAGGTGTTGAAGAACTGCTGGCCGGCTTCCCGCAGCAGCAGCTTCTCCCGCACGCCGTCGGGCTTGCCGGCATGTTCCTTGGCAGCGGCGAGCACCCGTTCCTTGGTGGGTTCGAGCACGCACTCCAATCGGCGCAGGACGGTGAACGGCAGGATGATCCGGCCATACTGTGATTGTCGGAAGTTGCCCCGTAGGAGATCGGCCACGGACCAGATAAAGGCCGCGGTCTGGGAATGGTTCTCGTTGGTCAAATCGGTCCCCGTGCCACAAGGCGCTAAGCAGGAATTTCTTATGCGGCCAACTTTATCAGACCTGGCGCGGCTGCCTGAGCTTGAGAGGGCCTAGCGGCATATTGGCCGATCACTTGCCTCGCTCTTCGGTTGCGAAGCCAGAGACTGCCAGGGCCTCGATCGAGCTTTGCCGCTAGGTAGGTAGCTCTTCAGGTAGATCACAGCTTTCGCGCCATTCTGCGCCGCCTGGAGGGCGCTAAATCCCGGTGGCGTGGGTTGGACGGCGCTGGCTGCCAGAAGGTAAGTCAGCGCTGACTACAATCCGGCTCAGGCCCCGCCACACCCTCCTGCTGCATCCCCCCTAATGTCGTCGCGCCGGTCCGGTGTGTGCGGGATTCGCAACGCAACACGGAGGCAACCATCGATGCGTGAGCCGACCCTGAGTAACACCGGGCTCGTCTTCCCGGCCGATCCTCATGGCTTCCTGAAGCGGGTCGAAGGAAAAAAGTAACAGCGCGCAGCCCCATCAAGCGTCGTCGGGAAGCCGCAATGCTTGATCTGGCGCGCATTTGCGGGGGGGGGGCTGCCCATGGCATCTCCCGAACTTGCATCAGTTATTTATTCCCATAGAGGAAGAAGTAGGAACATCACCTGATCTAGCCTGGCGAAAACGGACACTTCCGCTTGGTAGCGTTTGCCGAGCGAGGTACGAGATGAAGAACCAGTGTTATTCCCCGGAGTTTCGGGCCGAGGCGGCCAAGTTGGTGCTCGAGCAGGGTCTGTCGCAGGAGGCGGCAGCCAAGCGGCGGTCGATTCCCACGGGCACCATCGGCAACTGGATTGTGGCGGCCAAGTGCGGGGGCGAGGTAGCGGCGCCTGGGGCGTGCTCGGTCTCGGAGCTGGAGGCGGAGAACGCCCGGCTGCGCAAGGAGTTGTCCGAGGCGCGGCTGGAGCGCGACATCCTAAAAAAGCGACGGCGTACCTTGCCAAGGAGTCGCTGCCAAGTACGTGTTCATGACACAGTGGCAGAAGGCGTTTGCCATCGAGGTGATGAGCCGGGTGTTGGGCGTCTCCCGCAGCGGCTACTACGACTGGCGTCGCCGAGAGCCCTCGGCGCGGGCGCGGGAAGGACGAGCGGCTGAAGGTGGCGATCAAGGCAGCGCATACGCGGAGCCGGGAGACGTATGGCCCGCGTCGCCTGCAGCCGCAATTAGCCGCTGAGGGCTTGGTGGCGGGGCGTGATCGTATCGGGCGTCTGCGCCAGGCGATGGGGCTGCGCTGCAAGCAAAAGCGCAAGTTCACGGCGACCACCCGTTCCAACCATGACCTGCCCGTGGCGCCGAATCTGCTGGAGCAGCGATTTGAGCCCTCGGCGCCCAACCAGGTGTGGGTGGCGGACATCACCTACATTCCCACTGGCGAGGGCTGGCTGTACCTGGCCGGCATCAAGGAAGCGTTCACTTGTGAGATCGTCGGCTACGCCATGAGCGAGCGGATGACGCAGGCGCTCACCGCTCAGGCGCTATTGTGGGCCGTGCGGCAGAAACGGCCGCCCCCGGGCCTGATCCACCACGTCGACAGGGGAGGTCAGTACTGCGCCCACGACTACAGGGCGCTGCTCGAGCCGTTTGGGCTTGTCGCGTCGATGTCGCGCAAGGGCAACTGCTTTGACAACGCACCGATAGAGACTTCCTGGGGCAGACTCGAGAACGAACTCGTCCACCACCGGCGCTTTGCCGCCCGTGCCGAGGCTGAAGCCGCTATCCGGGAGTACATCGAGATTTTCTATAACCGCCCGCGGCGCCACTCGAGCCTTGGCTATCTGCCGCCGGCTGTGTTTGCACAACGGTTCAACAAACACCAGCCGGCGACCAACTAAGGCGGATGTGTCCGCTATTGCCAGGACACCTCAACCCCAGCCGGCTCAACGACCCATCCGAGCACAAAGCGCTGGTAGAGGGGCTCATGAGCAAAGAGCGGCTGAAGAAGCTGGAACAGGAGATCGACTACATCTACGTGATCCAGGCGCCGCTGGGGGCCAAGCCCAAGGTGGATGAGCTTAGGCGAGCGCTTATACAAGCGCGTGAGTCAAGCAAGGACTATGCCAAGGTCAATGAGGAGCATCCCGACACGCTCACCATTTACGTTCGGCGCTCCAAGGCGATAAGGGATCGCCTGCGTCAGCACTTCAACAATGCCGGGCCCGGCACCACCTACGCACTGCACATGGGCCGCTGGGGCACGCACGTGAATGTCGAGCTCACCATCTCGATCATGGAGTTCCGTAATCTGCCCAACCAGGACTTGCTGGTGCAGTCGCTCGAAGATGGTGTTTGGGACTACCTCAAGCCGGCCTTCGGACGCCGCGGTGCCAAGTAGGCGCGCCGCGCCTGTGCTGGATCTATCCCGCACCCTGACCTCGCCCGTAGCGAAGAGATTCCTTGGACCTGATGCCGGATTCTTACCGTGGTCGCCGGGGTGTAAACGTCCGCAAGCGTCCGGACAAGACACCTTCCTGGCCCATGTCGACGCTTTCAGGGGGCCGCCTGATTTTGGTGGACACTTGTTCAAGCGTCTTTAGGAGGGTTTCTCATGGTGGAGCGGCGCCGCCCTTACTCCCGGTCGTTTGAGGCTCAGGTCGTTGGGGCATGCGTCGAACCGGGTGTCAGGCGCCGGTGTGGCGCAGCGCCACGGCCACTTCGCCAACATCGTGCAAAGAAAGGCGACTTCAGGCTTCATCGAGATGCTGCTTCATCCTCTCAATGAGTGGCCGCAGCCCTTTCGTCGAGCGTGAAATGCTAAATACTTCTTCGTCTCTTTGTATGAAGTATTTTGCTATGGCCTCGTCTTCCAGTGATTGCCTGAAGGCGGCAGCAACGCTGTCGGTTATTTCAAAAGGCTCTTCGGGAGTTTTGAGATCTCTTCTTTGTATCGCGCACTTCCCGTAGTCGTAATCGCTGTCTGTGACGCCGTTATCGTAAACTTCGTGGATGTAGATCCAGTATGGTCTTGAGGACTTGTGTGGTTTCCCGGAATTCGTGATCTTCCAGGCCAAGATCCATTTGTTCTTCTGGATGGGGTCGAGAGGCGAAAAGTGCATCTCGTCGAGTATCAGGTCCTCTATGGCCTTAAGTTCGTCTGAGTGATTACACTGCGACTTCTGATACCAGCTTACGTAGAAGTGATCGTCCCCAAGGAGCTCAAAATCTGAGAACGACGTTTCTTGGTTCTCACTGCATGGCAGTATCGTGCTAGCAACGGCGGCGCCGCGCAGAACCTCGAGCTCCTTGAGGCGCTCCAGCTTGGAGGTCAAGGTCGGATACTTCGTCGATGCTCTGGCGATGATGTCCAGGAATAACTCGTTGACCCTCTGCAAGTCGGCGGGGGCGCGAATGATTGTGCCCGCCTCTAATAGGCGCTCGCCGTGGAGGCCATTCATGGTGAGGTTGGCGCTACCGAGTATTGCCGAGCGCTGGCCTATGTATATTTTTGCATGAAGATCATCAAGGAAATAAATTTTGTCCCATCCGATCACTCGCGCTAGCTCTCGAACGGCAAGCGGATTTGTTCCAAGTGTCGGCGATATGACCACGGCCTTCAGTTCTTCTGCGTTCTTGATGAAGGATCCCCAGTCTCTGCCGATGTAGGCGACCGCGATCTTTTCCGGCTTGCAGCCTTCTATAGCTGCTCTTATCTGCTCGCCCGTTATTATCGTCATCGGAATTGGTTCTCTTGCTGCGGTGAACTGGCGTGCTGGCGCTGTCGTCTGCTAAACCGAAATTCGTATGGGTCTAGGGTGCAGCGTTTGGGGAAGGGCGTTGCGGCTCCGCTCGCTTTGGTCACGAACTGCTGGAGTCTTGTGGTTGTCCTTCGTGGATTCATCATGCAGTGAAAGGCTTATTGATGCCACTCTGGCGGTGGCACTTGTGCTTGGGGTGACGTGCCTGGATCCTAAACTCCGCGAGTCAGCTGGCTTTGTCTTGAGGTCGCCTCCGCTTACGATAGGCGAGCGGCAAGCGCTGTAAGTGCCAACCTTTCAGGAGGTATCAGATGGCACTCTACAAGCGCGGAGACACGTGGTGGGTCCGGTTCACCACCCCGCACGGTAAGCGCATCAGGCAAAGCACAGGCACGAGTGACAGGCGCCTCGCAGAGGAACTGCACGACCGCCTGAAGGCCGAAGCCTGGCGCGCCGGCCAACTGGGTGATCTACCGGAGCGGACATGGAACGATGCCGCCGAGGCGTGGCTTGCTGAGACCGCGCACAAAGCCGACCACGAGCAGGACGCAGCGAAGCTGAAGTGGATCAACCGCCGCTTCGACGGTAAGCCACTCCGGCAGATCGATAGAGAGGCAATCCAGCGTCTAGGTCAGGAGAAGGCTCGAGAGGCCAGTGCGGCGACGGCGAACCGCTACCTTGCACTGTTCCGCGCCATCCTGCGCCGTGCAGCGAACGAGTGGGGCTGGCTGGAGACGGCGCCGCGTGTGCGGCTCTACAAGGAGCCTAAGCGTCGAATCCGCTGGTTGACTCGGCAGCAGGCCGATCGGCTGCTACAGGAGCTCCCCGCGCATCAGGCGGCGGTCGCACAGTTCGCGCTCGCCACCGGGTTGCGGAAGGCCAATGTGCTAGGGCTTCAGTGGTCGCAGGTGGACATGACCCGGCGGGTGGCGTGGATACATCCTGACCAGGCTAAGGCACGGCGGGCCATACCGGTGCCACTGAACGAGGAGGCGAGGGCGGTGTTGAAGGCGTGCATTGGGAAGCATCCCGAGTATGTCTTCACCTACCAAGACGAGCCGATTCGTGAGGTGAATACGGCGGCGTGGCGCAAGGCTCTGCGGCGGGCCGGCATCTCGGACTTCCGCTGGCACGATCTGCGCCACACCTGGGCAAGCTGGCATGTGCAAGCAGGAACACCGCTGCACGCACTGCAGGAGCTAGGTGGCTGGGAGAGCGTGGAGATGGTGCGTCGCTACGCGCATTTGGCGCCCGAGCACCTCGCGCCGCACGCCGAGAGGATCGTGCTCAGGCACAAATCTGGCACAGCGGGCAAAGAAAAAGGCAGTGAGCATGCGCTAACTGCCTGATATTAATGGTGGGCCGTGTTGGATTCGAACCAACGACCAGCGGATTAAAAGTCCGATGCTCTACCGACTGAGCTAACGGCCCACGGAGGAAGGGGGCTTATGGTAGCCAAAAGGTGGGGATCGGTAA